>Ga0316204_10000571_pt1 | contig 131850 bp, 117 predicted proteins | sample 6monrhotite_MG_2_FD_205661 | JGI IMG/M metagenome (GOLD analysis project Ga0316204, IMG submission 205661) | Microbial mat bacterial communities from mineral coupon in-situ incubated in ocean water Damariscotta River, Maine, United States -... | ecosystem: Environmental > Aquatic > Marine >...
ATTCATCTTTAAAAGGAAGATATATGTTCGCTGCGAATGGATTAAATATTGCTATAGATGCTTTTACGGAATGGAATCAAAAATTAAATTCAGGAGTGTTAATTAATAAAGAAACCCTGAGAAAAATGTGGGAAACATTTCCATATACCACATCGAACAAAAGATTTACCTATGGATGGGATAAACACGTCGTTAACGGACATGATTCTTATGGTTTTTCAGGTTCCTTGATTACTGCATACAGGGTTTTTCCCAATGATAATTTAAGTATCATTTTTCTATCTAACGGATTAGGAAATTATTATAACATAGAGAATATAATCGATCATATTGCCAGTATCATTGATGATGATATTGTAAACATTGCGAATCAAGCTTTTGAAACCCTATTGCAAGCAAGCATTGAATTTGGAGTGGATGCGCTTGAAAAAGATTATTCGGACTTAGAAAATGATGAAAAATATAAGCAACTTAATTTTGAAAATCTTGTAAATGATGTGGGTTATCAGCTGATAAATCAAAAAAGAATTGATAAAGCAATTCAAGTCTTTGCATTTAATACGCAACAATTTCCAAATTCGGCAAATGCGTTTGATAGTTTGGGAGAAGCCTATTATAGAGATTATCAGAATGAAAAGGCGATTAAAAACTATGAAAAAGCTATAGAATTAGGGGGTACGAATGGTAACGCGAAGAAAATGTTAGCCGCAATTAAAAAATAAAAGAACTAATTTGTAACGTTTTTAAAATGTTACAGTATATCTGTTCAAATCTAACCAACCAACAATACACTATTGGATACACTATCGGATAATTCATTAATGTTACAAGTAAAAGCAGGAGAAACCCACAAGCTTGGATTATTATATGAACGCTATAAAAAAAGGCTCTTTGGATTCTTTTATAAAATGAATAAAGATGCAGGTTTAAGTGAGGACCTTGTACAGAATGTGTTTATAAAGATCTTAAAGTATAAACATACGTATACGGAGGATAGCAAATTCATAGTGTGGTTATTTCAAATTGCAAGAAATGCCAGCTACGATAGCTTTAAGAAAAGTAAAAAATATATGCATCGAGATATTGATGAGGTTGGATATTCAATTAGTGGAGGAGATGATGTACAAGGAGCGATTATTGAACGAGAGGACACGATTATTTTAAAGAGAGCAATAGCGTTATTGCCTCCTGAAAAGAAGGAACTGATCGTACTAAGTAAATTTAAAGAATTAAAATATAGAGAGGTAGGAGAGATCATAGGTTGTACGGAAGGAAATGCACGATTAAAAGTGCATAGAGCATTAAATGATTTAAAAGGAATTTTTCTAACCTTAGAAAAGAGATAAATATGGAATATACAGAGTTTAAAGAAGCAATTGCAGATTATCTATCAGGAAACTTAACGGAAGGTGCAGTGCAGGAGTTTGAGCAGTTTTTAGAAGAAAATCCTCAACATCAAGAGGAGTTTGAGGCAACAAAACTATTTTGGAATGGATTCGAAGAAGAAGTTCCTGCTCCAACACCAGCCATGGATGTAAAGTTTTATACGATGCTAAATGCGCAAGAAAAAACTACAGAGAAACCATCAGTATTTAAATGGATTGAAAGTTTATTGCTAGGGAGTTTTCCAAAGCAACTGGCTTATACCTTAGCTATTTTAGCAGTTGGACTTATCGTTGGAAATCGTATTGATTTTGGAGGAGAAGAGGCACAAAGAACTGTTGCAGAAGCTAATAAGGAAACTGAAAAAGTTCGTTCACAGCTTGTGTTGACGCTATTAGATCAACCTTCTGCAAATCAAAGGTTACAGGCTGTAAATGAAGTTGATAAACTTAATACAGTTACTGAGACAATTATTAAAGCACTGTTCTCTACTTTAAATAATGACGACAATGTGAATGTTCGCCTGTCTGCCATTGAAGCTTTAAAGAATTATACAGATAGACCCATAGTAAGAGAAGGTTTAGTGTCTTCTATTATTCATCAGAGTTCGCCTTTGGTGCAAATAGAATTAGCAGACCTAATGGTTGTTTTGCAAGAAAAAAAGGCTGTCAAACCATTAAAAGAATTGATCAAAGAAAAAGATGTAAACACAAACGCTAAACAAAAAATGGAAGAAAGTATACAAAGTATTATTTGATTCCGAATGTAAATAAAGGTTGATGTAAATGGCAAATCCTAGGTCGCTTTTTACAGAGATAAACAAGTCATTCATCAAAACCCAGAATTATGAAATTTTTAAAATCAATAACAATTATAATGTTAGTCTGTGCAGTAACAGCATCGGCGCAGAGATATCAGAAAGACAAAAAGTTAAAAAGCACCGAAACGATTCGGAAAGAACTAAAGTTTGAAAGAAATTCAGTTGAAAATATCCTCGTAGTGGATAATGTATATGGATCGATTGATGTGGTAGGGTATAACGGAAATACCATTCAGGTAGAGGTAACTAAAACCATTCAAGCCGATGAGCCAAAGGATTTGGAATTAGGAAAGGAAGAGATCGGAATCAAATCAGCAGAAAAAGATAATGCTATTTATGTGTATTTAGATTCTCCTTATTCACATTTTAATATCAAAACAGGAAGTTTTGATCATAGAGAATTTAGCTATAATTATCGTAGAAATTATAAGCATAGATCTAAACGAATGTATAAGTATCGATTAGATTTTAAGATAAAAATACCAAAGAACACAAGCATCGATGTAAAAGCCGTGAATAATGGAAACATAACCGTAGAGAATGTACATGGTAAATTGTTGATCGTGCGTAACATTAATGGCGCAATTGACCTTAAGAATGTATCAGGAAAGACAGATGTGGATGCGATCAATAAGGACATCAATATCAGTTATGCTAAGAATCCTACAGAAGAGAGTTGGTATAGTTCTATAAATGGAGATATCAATATTAAGTTTAAAGATGGTTTAGATGCGATGATTAGTTATAAAACTATGAATGGCGGATTTTACACCAATTTCGATGTGGAAAAAGCCGTGCCAAAAATCAATAAGTTAAAGGAGCAAAAAAGAAAAGGAACAAAGTATAAAGTAAACTCAAATAGACATTTTAAAATAGGGAAAGGAAGTGTGCATTTACACTTTAATCAATTAAACGGAGACGCAATCGTAAAAAAATAAAATCATGAATACAAAGAATATAAAATTAGCAATTGTAAGTATACTGTTTTTACTTACTGCAAGTATAACAGCCCAAGAAACCATAAAAGTTCCATTGTCTAACCCAGCGAAACCTGGACTTTTAAAAATGGGAATCATTAATGGATCTATCACAATAAAAGGATATTCAGGAAAAGAAGTTGTGATAAAGGGAACAAGAAGGAAAACGAACGATCATTATAATTACCATGGAAGCAAAAAAAGCAAGACCGGTTTAAAAAGAATATCTAATAACTCGCTTGAGTTTAGTGCTACGGAATATGACAATGTCGTTAGAATATCGACTCCAGTTCAGATTACAACAGATTTTGAAATTCAGGTACCTAGAACTTTCTCTTTAAAAGTATCGACGATCAATAATGGAGATATTTATGTTGAAAACGTAAATGGTGTAATGGATGTTAGTAATAAGAATGGAAAGATAACTTTGAAAGAAATAAGTGGGTCGGTAAGTGCAGATACGCTAAATGGAGGAATAACCATAAGCTTTGCAAAAGTGACACCAGGTGTTGCAATGGCTTTTAGTAATTTGAATGGTGATATAGATGTTACGTTTCCAAAAACCATTAAAGCAGATATAAAGATAAAATCAGATAGAGGAGAGGTATATACAGATTTCGACTTAAAAACAAAGCCTTCTAAAGCTAAAATTACCAAAGGAGAATCGAGTAGAGGAAATGCATATAGAGTGAAGGTCGAAAAATGGGTAACAGGTTCTATTAACGGAGGAGGAGCAGAAATTCTATTTAAAAACTTCCATGGAGATGTAATTATCAGAGCAAAACAATAAACCTTTATAATAAGATAAAAAGAGGCTGCCATCGGCAGCCTCTTTTTTGGTTAGCTCTTTTTCAACTTCGAAATCATTTTTGAAATTACTGGATTTCCTGGATCGAATTCTAACGCTTTTTCAAATGCTTTTAAAGCTTTTTCTTTTCTATTCAATGCATTTAGGCTTTGTCCATAATAATTATAAATACGATGTGTAAAATAACCATGGTTTGGATATAACTTTAGGTTTAATTCATAGAATTTAATAGCATCTTCGTGGTCGCCTTTATCGGCTAATAATAGTCCATATTCATTAATCAAACGCTCAGATATTCCATACTCAGAATCTTTGTTGTATTCATCTTTAATGAACTCAATAATTTCATCTGCCGATTTTTGAGGAGATAATTCAGCAATATTTTTTCTATTCAACATCAGTTTTCTTAGAATCCACCAGTAACGCCATTTTGGAGTACTTCTTCTACTAGAAAATCCAGACAATGTTAGAAGATCTCTTGTAGTTTTGTGAACAATTACAACATTTCGTCTCGGAATAACGGTAATAAAATGTCCGTAAGCCCCAGAGGCTGTATATGCTCCTTTAAAATCAGGGTTGTCGTAGAATCTGCCAAAAGGCCACCACATGTAACCATAAGATAGCTGTAGGGGAGTTGAGAGATCACGTCCGTAGCGTACATTCACGGTATCTTTGTGAGTAACAGTTGAAGTAGTTTTTTGAATCCACTCTTTAGAAATTAACTGTTTACCATTCCATTGACCTTCCTGCAACATTAATTGCCCAATTTTTGCCATATCTCGAGTAGAAAGATGCATATGATAAGCATCGTATCTTGACTTTTCTTTATTGATATTTTTTGATTGATTTTCAATATTCCAATCTTCAAAACCAAGCGGAATTGCCAATTGTTGCTCTAGTTCTTGATAAATGCTATTACCTGATTTTTTTTCTAGAACATATCCGGCAGTATTAAAGTCCCAATTGTTATAAACAAAGTACTCACCAGGCTTTTTACTTCCTCTTTTTTTAATGTTATCAGGGTCATCACCACCATTTGCAGCCGTGTGAAAGACTCCAGAACGAGCAGTAATTAAATGTTCAATAGTTGCTTGTTTTTCTATAGGAAGTAACCCGTCATCTTCTTCAATTCCAAAATCACCAATGGTTTGTTGTAAGTCTATGGCGCCATTTTCTACATATTTCCCATACAACATACTTAAAATACTTTTTCTAACGGAAGCATTGTAACTAATTTCGGAAACATCTCCATATTCAAAGACAACTTTTCCATTTTCTAAAACAATCATACTAGTCGTTTCTGATTCTTCCTTAAGGTAATTATCAATTTCATCGAGTTTACTTTGTGTGAAACTGCTATTGGTAAGGTCAGATACTTTTTCTAAAGCTTTTCCTTCAAAAGAAGGATTCTTATAAAACCAAGTATGCGGGCTCGCAAAAGAAAGAAGGAAAGTTATTCCAGCTAGTACTGCTGTGGTCATAATCACTTTTTTGATATGAAGTTTTTCATAGAGTGAGATGAGAACTTCTCTTTTGTTTAAGATTAAATAGACCACAATCATATTTGGAACCCAACTTAACCATGCAACAACTCGATAAGCTTCCATGAAATTTCCAAAAATAAGAATCAAAATAGGCAGCCAAATACGTAAAGTCACGGCACCAAAAGTCCCTGCATAGCTATACATCATCCACTTTTTATGGGCTTCTACTTTTCCCTTCCTGATAGTTGTATATCCTAAGATTGTAAGCACTATCCAAAGAACAGCGCCGATAGAAAATCCTAAGATTGGAGAAAGTCCACCTGTTGCATGAAAAGCGATGTAGAACCCTCCAGGTCCGCTTAGTAAAACAGCGCCCACATAAATTTTACCAATCCACCTATGGAGGTTGATATATTTTCTTCTCAATTTTTTACTGAACTGAAGCCAGCCAATCAACAATGCAATTCCTCCAAAAGTGATATGCATATAGAAGAAGATATTGTAAATATTACTGCTCAATAGCTCTGCTGATTTTGATAATAATAGTGCGACAGGTTCGTCTGCTAAATAATACGTGAATGGATAGAAGCTAACAACTACTGCTAATACTCCAAAAATGACCCAAGCAAGTTTTTTCATTTGATTTAATTTTAAGTTTGTTGAGGTCAAACTTAAGATCAAAAAGAGAAGCTTAATTACAATATGGGTATGAAGGTATAAAGAAGGGGTTTTTTGGTTTAATCGCAGTCTCGTGGTATAAAACCGCTATTTTTTGGTACGAAATTTACAAGGATAAAAGTCGGTTTTTATAACTTTTGGAGACAGGAAGTTCCACTTGAGTTAATAAAATCGTAGCAGAATCTTTCCACGATTTAAAGTGAGAAGGATTGATTAAATGTGAGCGATGCACTTGAATCAAAAAATCGAATTCATATTGAATTTTCTTTAATGAACTACGAATTAACTTTGTTTTCAATTGCTCATTTTCTAGGAAGAAAATCTCTACATAATTCTGTGAGTTAGAAACACAAATCAATTCGTCTTTTTTAATCTTTAAGAAGTCCAATTTATTATCACCTTTAAAGGTGATAAACTCATCTTTTTGAGGGATAAGTTTGATAGAATATCTTCTCAATATGAAGATGATAGGTGTAACCACTAAAGCAATATTGATAATAATATCTGTAAAAAATTGTAAGAAACCATAGTTTCCACGAATGATATAACTTTTATAGTATGTATAGGTAATATATGTATAGAGTATGTAAAATAGAATATAAGTACTTATTTCTAAGGCAATATTCCACCTTGATAATTTTTGATATATAATTTTTTGATAAAGTGCAACTACTACATATGAAAGCAAAGAAGCCAAGCTAAATCCAACACTTACACGAATCCAAACTTGCAAATCCATAGTACCGTGCTCAAAAGGTCGTACAAAAAAGGCGAACAAGAAGCTCCAAAGACAAAGGATAACTCCAATAGCAATATGATGTTTTATGGATGGATTTAGTTGTTTCATATATAGAATGAAGAATCTTAGTTCCGTTTTATAGCGGGTAAAAATACATCTTAAAATTGAACAAAGAAAAAACCGTCATTTTTATGACGGTTTTTAAACAAACAACTAAATTCTAAAACCTATTAAGTTGAAGAAAATCTTACATATCATTTAGAAGCAGTAACCATTTTCTGCTTTTATTTTTTCTGCGATTATGTTTCTTAAAGCTACCACGTTAGGATAGTTTGTATATTTTGTAAAACGCTTTAGTCCCATTAACATCATACGCTGTTCATCACCTTCAGCAAAGGAAATGACTCCTTCTCTTCCATTTTTTATAATGATATCAACAGCATTGTATAGGTATAATTTTGCCATAGCGATTTGCTCAGCTTGAGCCTCTTCTCCAAAACGTTTAGCATTTTTTTCTGTTCTTAAAATAGTGGATTCAGCCATATAGATCTCGATTAGAATATTAGAAGCCGCCATCAATAATTGTTGATGATCATCCAATTCTGGACCAAACTTCTGTACCGCAGAACCAGCTACCATTAAAAAGACTTTTTTCAATTTAGCAATCATGTCTTTTTCTTCAGAAAACAATTCCGAATAGTCAGGCATATCAAAAGAAGGGATACCCATCAATTCATCCGCAACTTTCATTGCAGGATTTAACAAATCAACATGACCTTTCATTGCTTTTTTAACCAACATTCCAACAGATAACATTCTATTGATTTCATTAGTTCCTTCATAGATACGAGCAATACGAGCATCTCTCCAAGCCGATTCCATAGGCGTTTCCTCAGAGAATCCCATTCCTCCAAAAATTTGAATTCCTTCATCAGCACAATTTTGTACATCTTCTGAAACAGCAACTTTTAAAATAGAGCACTCAATAGCATATTCTTCTACACCTTTCAATTCTGCTTCACTATGAGAGTTTCCATCAGCTAAACGGGCATTGATTCTATCTTCGATATTTTTTGCTGCTCTATAAGAAGCTGATTCACCAGCATATGCATTCGTTGCCATTTCTGCTAGCTTTGATTTAATAGCTCCAAAATCAGAAATAGGTGTTTTAAATTGTTTACGTTCGTTTGCATAATTTATGGCATGATCTAACACTCTTCTTTGAGAATCTAAACATGCTCCAGCTAATTTAATACGTCCAACGTTTAACGCATTCATAGCAATTTTAAATCCACCTCCACGTACTGACAACATATTCTCTACAGGAACAATAGTGTCGCTATAAAACACTTGACGTGTTGAAGAAGCACGAATTCCTAATTTATGCTCTTCCTCACCCATGGTAATTCCATTACTTGGGTCATTCTCTACAATAAATCCAGTGATGTTTTTATCATCTTCAATTCTTGCAAAAACGATCATTACATCGCAAAATCCAGCATTTGAGATCCACATTTTCTGACCGTTGATCTTATATGCTTTTCCGTCTTCTGCTAATGTAGCTGTGGTCTTTCCAGAATTAGCGTCTGATCCAGCAGTAGGCTCCGTCAAACAGTAAGCACCCATCCACTCTCCAGAAGCTAATTTGGGTACATATTTTTTCTTTTGCTCTTTATTTCCGTATAAGGTAATAGGCATGGTCCCAATTCCAGTATGTGCTCCAAAGGCAGTACTAAAAGAACCAGTACCACTAGAAATATATTCACAAACCAGCATGGTAGAAACAAATCCCATTCCCATTCCGCCATATTCTTCAGGAACAGAAACCCCTAAGAAACCTAGTTCTCCAGCTTTTTTCATTACTTCCTCAGTTAGAGCATAGTCCTTTTTTTCGAAACGTTCTTTATGTGGAATAATCTCACGGTCATTAAATTCTTTTACCGCATCCTTCATCATTTGTTGCTCCTCAGAAAAATCTTCTGGAGTAAATACATCCTCACATTTCGTTTCTTTGATTAAAAACTGTCCTCCTCTTAAAATATCCTTATTTATTGTCTCCATATCATTTTTTTAATTTAAAAATTCAAAAATGCCTGCTGCCCCTTGCCCAGTTCCAACACACATTGTTACCATACCATATTTATTTTTCATATCACGTTTACGCATCTCATCGAATAGCTGAACGGATAATTTCGCCCCAGTACATCCTAACGGATGCCCTAGCGCTATTGCTCCTCCATTTACATTTACGATCTCTTGATTCAGATCTAATTCACGCATTACTGCCAATGATTGAGAAGCAAAAGCTTCATTTAGTTCAATCAGATCAATGTCGCTTTGTTTTAATCCTGCTTGCTTTAATGCTTTTGGAATAGCGGCAACAGGTCCAATTCCCATAATCCTTGGCTCCACACCAGCAGCAGCATAATTCACCAGACGTGCGATTGGTTCCAGATTTAATTCTTTAACCATATCCTCACTCATGACCATAACAAAGGCTGCTCCATCACTCATTTGAGATGAATTCCCCGCAGTAACACTTCCACCAGCAGCAAACACTGGCCTTAATTTGTTTAACACTGCTGTGCTTGTTCCAGCACGTGGACCTTCATCTTTGGTTACCGTATAGCTTTTTGTTGCCTTTTTACCATTGGCATCCAAATAGGTTTGATTCACTGTAATTGGAGCTATTTGCTCTTGAAAACGATTTTCAGCTTGAGCCTTCAATGCTTTCATATGTGATTGATAAGCAAACTCATCCTGATCTTCTCTTGATACTTTGAACTGGTTGGCAACCGCTTCAGCTGTATTTCCCATTCCCCAGTAATAATCCTCATGACCTGAATTCACCAAGTCATAATTCAATTCTGTCTTATATCCAGTCATTGGTACAGCACTCATGCTTTCTGCACCACCTGCGATAATACATTCCGCCATTCCGGCCTGAATTTTAGCTGCTGCCATGGCAATGGTTTCCAATCCTGATGAACAAAATCTATTTACGGTAACGCCAGGGACATCTACACTATTTAATCCCATTAATGAGATTAAGCGAGCCATATTTAAACCTTGAGAACCTTCTGGCATTGCGTTTCCGACAATAACATCGTCGATGCGTTTCACATCCAATTGCGGAAGTTCCTTCATCATATGTTGAATAGTCTCCGCAGCTAGTTCATCGGTTCTTTTAAATCGGAATAAGCCTTTTGGAGCTTTTCCTACTGCTGTTCTATATCCTTTTACTATATATGCTGTTTTCATTTTCTTAATTTCTTAAAGGTTTACCAGTTTTTAACATGTGCTGTATCCGCTCTAAAGTTTTACGTTCTGTAGTTAAACTTAAAAACGCTTCACGTTCAATATCTAAAAGATATTGTTCGGTAACTCTGGTAGGTTCGGATAAGTCTCCACCTGCCATAACATAGGCTAATTTGTTAGCTATTTTCTTATCGTGTTCAGAAATATAATGGCTTGCTTCCATAGCATCTGTACCTACTAAGAACATTCCTAATGCTTGTTTTCCAAGAACTTTAATATCCTTTCTTGCTGGAGGTTGTGTATATCCAGCTTCAGCTAGTAATACCGCATGTTTCTTAGCTTGCGCTATCTGACGATCTTTGTTTACAACAACGACATCTTTTCCTTTCTGTAAGATACCTAGATCGAATGCTTCGTATGCAGAGGTAGCTACTTTAGCCATTCCAATAGTTAAAAAATTCTCTTGTAAAACATTTAATTCTACATCTCCTTTTCTAAAAGCATCAGCAGATCTTAAGGCAAATTCTTTTGATCCACCACCACCTGGAATTACACCAACACCAAATTCTACTAATCCAATATAAGTTTCCGCAGCAGCGACTACTTTGTCAGCGTGCATAGATAATTCACATCCGCCACCTAAAGCCATTCCATGAGGAGCAGCTACTGTAGGGATAGAGGAGTAGCGCATTCGCATCATCGTATCTTGGAAATATTTGATGGCCATGTTAAGCTCATCATACTCTTGTTCTACTGCCATCATAAAGATCATTCCTATGTTGGCTCCTACAGAAAAGTTGGCAGCTTGATTACCAACGACAAGTCCTTGGTAATCTTTTTCTGCCATATCGATGGCTTTGTTCAAGCCAGCTAATACATCTCCCCCGATTGTATTCATTTTTGATTGGAACTCTACATTTAAAATTCCATCTCCTAGGTCTTCCACAACAACTCCAGAATTTTTAAAAACTGCTTTGGATTCTCGAATGTTGTCTAAGATGATAAATGCATCTTGTCCAGGTTTTTTAGTTTGTGATTTTGATGGGATATCGTAATAATAGGTAGCACCATCTTTTATAGAATAGAAAGAAGTAGATCCTTTTTCTAACATTTCTACTACCCAAGCTGCTGGCTCTTTTCCTTCAGCTTTCATTAACTCGATTCCTTTTTCAACTCCAATAGCATCCCATATTTCAAAAGGACCATGCTCCCATCCAAATCCTGCTTTTAAGGCATCATCGATTCTGTATAATTCGTCCGATATTTCAGGAATTCTATTCTGTACATACGCAAACATGGCCGTAAAGCTCTTTCTGTAAAATTCTCCTGCTTTGTCTTTTCCTCCTACCAAAATTTTAAATCGATCAACAACGTTATCGATAGTTTTAGTTAATTCGAGCGTTGCAAATTTGGCTCTCTGTTTTGAGCGATATTCTAAAGTGTTCAGATCTAAAGAAAGAATTTCTTTTTTTCCATCATTAACAACTTTTTTATAAAACCCTTGCTTCGTTTTGCTTCCTAACCATTTGTTTTCCATCATGTTGTTTACAAAATCAGGAATGACAAATTGATCTTTCATTTCATCATTGGGGCAATTGTCTTTTACACCATTGGCGGTATGAACTAACGTGTCCAATCCAACCACATCAATAGTTCTGAAGGTTGCAGATTTAGGACGACCAATAACCGGTCCGGTTAATTTATCAACTTCTTCAATAGTTAATCCCATTTCTTTTACTACATGGAACAAGCTCATAATTCCAAAGATTCCAATTCTGTTTCCAATAAAGGCAGGAGTGTCTTTAGCTAAAACCGATGTCTTTCCTAAAAACTTATCACCATACATCATCAAGAAATCTGTAACTTCTTGTTTACATTGTGGGCCAGGAACAACTTCGAATAATTTTAAATATCTAGGTGGATTAAAGAAATGCGTTACTGCAAAGTGTTGTTGAAAATCATCACTTCTTCCTTCGTTCATAAATTTGATTGGAATTCCAGAAGTATTAGAGGTAATCAATGTGCCAGGTGTTCTGTACTTTTCTATTTTTTCAAAAACTTGCTTTTTGATGTCTAATCGTTCCACTACAACTTCCATTACCCAATCCACATCCTTAATCATATGAAGATCATCATCAATAGTACCTGTAGTAATTCTGTCAGCAAATTTTACATTATAAATAGGAGACGGTTTCGATTTTAATGAAGCTTTTAACGCATCATTTACTAAACGATTTCGAACCACCTTGTCTTCTAAAGTTAAGCCTTTTGCCTTTTCTTTATCATTTAATTCTCTTGGAACAATATCCAATAAAAGAACTTCTACACCAATGTTAGCAAAGTGACATGCAATACCGCTTCCCATAATACCGGAACCGATGATCGCTACTTTTTTAATCCTTCTAGTCATTTGTTTTGATTTGTTTATACAGCTTTTTTATCGACTTTATCATCCTGATAAATCATTTTGTCAGCTATAAGTTTGTTTATAGTGGAGGTTACTTTAAAAAATGCACTCATTTCCTCCTCAGTTATATATTCTCTAATTTTAGTATTAAAAGCAATTACAGATTCTTTAGAGACTTCTCGCATCTCTTTTCCGTACTCCGTAAGTTTAATGATCACGCTTCTTCCATCTTCAGGATTTTTCTCTCTGCAAATAGCTCCTTTGTCCTCCATACTCTTCAAAATCCTTGAAAGACTTGTGGGTTCCATACCCATAAGCGGTCCTAAAGCGGTAGAAGGAGTGCCATTTTCATAATCAATATTAAGAAGAACAAAGGCAGTAGCCATGGTGCTATCATGTCTAGCAGCACGCTCATTATATAGCTTAGCAACAGCTTGCCACGTAGCTCTTAACTGATGATCAATTGATTTATTTTTGTCCATTGCTTCAAAGATATGAAAATTTATTATGCATGCATAGTAAATGAAGAAAAAATTATGCATGCATAGCATTTTTTTTGCTATTTCATTAAGAAATTGAGCAGATTAGAGAATTATCATTGAAAAATGTGTAACAAATTTTTATTATGAATACTAATGTTAAAACAGTAAGTTTGTTACGCTTGAAGAATGAATTAAAAACCAACTAAACTATATGGGGAATTTATTAGAAATCAATAATGTAGTAAAGAATTATGGAGACTTTACTGCACTAAACAATGTGTCACTTCAAATACCCAAGGGAAGTGTTTTTGGATTACTAGGTCCAAACGGAGCAGGAAAAACCTCGCTTATTCGAATTATAAACCAAATTACGTTGCCAGATAGCGGGTCCATTGTTTTAGATGGAGAAGTCTTACAGCCTAAGCATATAGAAGATATAGGTTATTTACCTGAGGAAAGAGGTCTTTATAAAAGTATGAAAGTAGGGGAGCAAGCGTTGTATTTAGCACAACTAAAAGGGTTGAGTAAAGCGGAAGCTAAAAAAAGATTGAAATACTGGTTTGAAAAATTTGATATCTCTGCCTGGTGGGGAAAGAAGATTGAAGAGTTATCTAAAGGGATGGCACAAAAGGTGCAATTTATTGTTACCGTAATGCACCAACCAAAATTGTTAATTTTTGACGAACCTTTTTCTGGTTTTGATCCTATTAATGCACAATTGATTGCAAATGAGATACTACAATTAAGAGATGAAGGTGCTACGATTATATTTTCGACACATAGAATGGAGTCGGTTGAAGAGTTGTGCGATGATATTGCCCTAATAGATAAGTCAAATAAGATTTTGGATGGTAGACTCATCGATATAAAAAGAGAATTTAGAACAAATACTTTTCAAGTTGGATTGGCTACTGAGAACCATAAAGAAGTTGAAGCTACTTTACGAGAAAAGTTTGAAGTATCTCCTGCAGATTTTAAGCTATTAGGCGATGAACTGTGCTTGAATGTTAAATTGACATCAGGAAATTCAGCGAACGACTTATTAGGATATTTATCCGGTAAGGGACAAGTACAGCATTTTGTGGAATTGATTCCGGATGCAAATGATATTTTTATTCAAGCAGTAGGTAAAAACAGTTAAGATCATGGGAAAGTTAAAACTAATTGTTAAAAGAGAATTTAACGCAAAAGTTAAAAATAAATCATTCATCATGATGACCTTCTTAAGCCCATTAATTATGGTGGGTATGGGAGCACTGGTTTTTTTCTTAATGAAAAAGAATGATGAAAAGATTAAGAACATTATTTATGTAGACAATTCACAATTGTTTTCTAAAGACAGTTTTAAGGATACTAAAACTGTAAAGTACATAGACTATACAGATCAAGGTATTGAAGCTTCAAAAACCAAAGTAGAAAATGGAGAGTTTGATGGAGTGTTGTTTATTCCTAAAATTGATAGTTTAGAAGTATTGGCAGGTTCTATAGAGTATTACTCTAAAGAGACACCTGGACTATCCATTATGGATAATATTGAAGGAAAAATTGAGCGTAAGTTGCGTAATGTGAAGTTAACCAACTTCGGAATGGATTTAGAGAAAATAAAAGCTTCTCGAATATCGGCCGATATCAAAATGTTCAATTTTTCAGGAGAAGAATCTTCAAAATTAAATAACGGACTAAAGATTGGGGTTGGAGCTATCGCAGGCTACTTGTTAATGATGTTTGTGATGATCTATGGTACATCCGTAATGAGAAGCGTTATTGAAGAAAAGACAAGTAGAATTATTGAAATTATTGTGTCTTCGGTAAAACCATTCCAATTAATGTTGGGTAAGATCATCGGAAACGCATCTGCAGGATTGCTACAATTCTTTATTTGGGGAGTATTATTGTTTATCATATCTATTGTGGCTTCAGCTGTTTTGGGTGTTGACATGACCGAAATGCAAACTACAGAACAATTGGAAACAATGAAGCAGGCGTCAGGAGGAAAAATAGAAGTGATCATTCAAGAAATACTAAGACTACCTTTATTAAAGTTATTTGTGCTATTCATTTTCTATTTCTTAGGAGGCTTTATGTTGTATAGTTCTTTATTTGCTGCAGTGGGTGCAGCAGTGGATAATGAGACGGACACACAACAATTTATGCTACCAATTATGCTACCGTTAATATTAGGAGTATATGTTGGTTTTGCAACGGTAATCAACGATCCACATGGGCCTATTTCAACCATATTCTCGTACATTCCATTTACGTCACCTATTGTAATGTTAATGAGAGTTCCGTTCGGAGTATCTTGGTATGAATTAGCGATTTCAATGGCATTATTATTGCTTACCTTTACGTTCATGGTTTGGTTTGCTGCAAAGATTTACAGAGTAGGAATCTTAATGTACGGGAAGAAACCAACCTATAAAGATTTGTATAAGTGGTTAAAATACTAAGACTTGAAAAAGCTAAATGAGTTTTTAGACTATTCTTTTAAGATAGGGGAAAATGTGCATCTAGATGTGCGAACGATTCTTATTATCATCTTTATTATGGTACTTACAAACTGGTTGTTAAAACTAGTGCGTAAAATAGTAAACAGTAAATTGGATGAACAGAATAAGGGAAAGTTTAGATCCGTTTTTTCTTTCATAAAATACTTCATTTACACGTTGGTTCTGATTGTAGCGCTAGAATCTTCAGGAATAAGAATGAGTGTGTTACTTGCCGGATCTGCTGCATTGTTAGTAGGTATTGGGTTAGGGCTACAAACCTTATTTCAAGATATTATTTCTGGAATATTCATATTAGTAGATAGATCATTACAGGTAGATGATATTGTAGAAGTAGATGGAAAAGTTGGCCGTATTTTTGAAATAAAATTGCGAACATCCAGAGCGGTCACCATAGACGACAGAGTCTTGATCATACCGAATCATAAGTTTATGACGCAAAGCTTATACAATTGGACTCAAAATGGAAATGTAACCACTGAGTCAGTTGAGGTCGGAGTCGCGTATGGAACAGATGTAGAGAAAGTTCGAGAAATATTATTGAAGATTGCTGAAGATCATCCAATGATCGTGAATACTAAAAAGCCAGATGTCTTGTTTTGGGATTTTGCAGAAAGCTCACAACGTTTTAAGTTGTTCTTTGTGATTAGAGATAGCTTTACCAGAAATAAAATTAAGAGTGATGTGCGTTTTGCCATCGAGAAAGCGTTTAGAGAGAATGGTATTAGAATTCCATTTCCGCAAAGAGATGTTCATATTTTCAACCCTAAAGATTAAGCATGAGTAAGATTTTAATTATAGAAGATGAAGCTGCAATTCGCAGAGTATTGAAGAAAATCATTTCTGAAGAGAATGATGTCTATCAAGTAGAAGAAGCAGAAGATGGGTTACGTGGGATAGAAATGATTAAGGACCATGATTTTGATCTCGTTTTGTGTGATATAAAAATGCCAAAGATGGATGGTGTCGAGGTGTTGGAAAAAGCCAAGAAGATAAAACCAGAGACTCCTTTTGTTATGATTTCGGGCCATGGCGACCTTGATACTGCAGTGAATACAATGCGATTGGGAGCTTATGATTATATCTCTAAACCACCCGATTTAAATCGATTATTAAATACAGTTCGAAATGCCTTGGACAGAAAGGTATTGGTTGTTGAGAATAAGCGATTAAAAAAGAAAGTTAGTAAGAATTACGAGATGATAGGGGAGAGTAAGGAGATTACTCATATCAAGGATATCATAGAAAAAGTAGCATCGACAGATGCACGTGTTTTAATAACTGGGCCAAACGGAACAGGTAAAGAATTAGTGGCACATTGGTTACATGAAAAATCAGAGCGTGCTAAGTCACCAATGATAGAAGTGAATTGTGCCGCCATTCCATCTGAGTTAATAGAAAGTGAATTATTTGGCCATGTAAAAGGAAGTTTTACAGGCGCCAATAAAGATAGAGCAGGGAAGTTTGAAGCAGCGAATGGAGGAACTATTTTTCTAGACGAAATAGGAGATATGAGTTTATCCGCACAGGCAAAAGTGCTAAGAGCTTTACAGGAAAACAGAATATCTAGAGTAGGAAGTGACAAGGACATAAAAGTAAATGTTCGAGTGATTGCTGCGACGAATAAGAATTTAAAAGTAGAAATCGCTGAAGGTAGATTTAGAGAAGATCTATACCATCGATTAGCGGTTATTCTAATTCAGGTGCCTGCATTGAATGATCGAAGGGATGATATTCCATTATTGATCAACTATTTTGCAGGGAAAATAGCGGGAGAACAAGGAATGGCTAAGAAATCATTTTCTAAGTCAGCGATTGACCTATTACAAAAATATGACTGGACAGGTAATATTCGCGAATTACGTAATGTTGTAGAACGATTGATCATTTTAGGAGAGCAAGAAGTGTCAGAAAGTGATGTAAAATTATTTGCGAGTAAGTAAAATATCTTTGACATAAAAAATAAAAAGGTGATCCAATGGATCACCTTTTATATATATAAGAATTAAATTAATTAAGATAAATCGAAACGATCTAAGTTCATTACTTTAGCCCATGCAGCAACAAAGTCATTGACAAATCTTTGTTCTCCATCATTTGCTCCGTACACTTCACAAACAGCTCTTAGTTCGGTGTTTGATCCAAAAATTAAATCTGCACGTGTTCCAGTAAACTTAATAGCTCCTGTTTTACGATCACGTCCTTCAAAAAGTGTTTGATTATTGGAAGTTGCACTCCAAGTGATGCCAAGGTCTAACACGTTATTGAAGAAATCATTAGATAAACTTCCGGTATTGTCTGTAAACACTCCATGGTTTGATCCATCATAATTGGCTCCAAGAACTCTCAGTCCACCAACTAAAGCCGTCATTTCTGGAATAGAAAGTGTTAATAGGTTGGCTCTGTCAACCAATAAGTCTTCATCAGCAACACTTAATTTAGCATTCATATAGTTTCTAAACCCATCCGCGATAGGTTCTAAATACCCAAAAGATTCTAAATCCGTTTGTTCTTGAGAAGCATCTCCTCGTCCTTGGGTAAATCCAACAGAAACAGCATATCCTGCATTTTTAGCAGCCTGTTCAACTCCTACATTTCCACCTAAAACAATTAGATCAGCAATAGATACATCTCCGCTATAATCTTTTTGAATTCCTTCGTAAACAGTCAATACTTTGTTCAATTCATTAGGATTATTTACTTCCCAACTTCTTTGAGGTTCTAAACGAATTCTACCTCCGTTCGCACCACCTCTTTTGTCAGAACCTCTAAAAGTAGAGGCAGATGCCCAGGCTGTAGTTACTAATTGTGATACTGATAAACCTGAAGCAGAAATATGGTTCTTTAAAGTGTTTATATCCACATCACTTAATGTATAATTTACAGCAGGTATTGGATCTTGCCAAACCAATTCTTCTTTAGGAACTTCAGGTCCTAAATAACGATTGATTGGCCCCATATCTCTATGCGTTAATTTATACCATGCTTTTGCAAAGGCATCTTCAAATGCTTTATGATCTTTGTGAAAACGTTTGGAGATTTCTAAATAAGTAGGGTCCATTTTTAAAGCCATATCAGCAGTAGTCATCATTAAGGCTTGTTTTCCATTTGCGTCTCCAGCTTTTGGAGCCATTTTTGCATTAGAAGCAGAAGTTGGTGTCCATTGATGTGCCCCTGCAGGGCTTTTTGTTAGTTCCCAATCATAATTCAATAAAACATCGAAAAAATCATGATCCCACCTTGTTGGGTTTGGCGTCCAAGCACCTTCTAAACCACTTGTAATAGCATCCTCCAAAACACCACTTTGATAGGTGTTTTTCCAACCTGTACTCATTTCTTCAATTGAAGCACCATGAGGTTCTACTCCGACATATGTATCTGGGTCAGCAGCGCCATGCGCTTTTCCAAAAGTGTGGCCACCAGCAACCAAAGCAACAGTTTCTTCATCATTCATCGCCATTCTTCCGAAGGTGATTTTGATATCGTATGCGGATTTTATAGGATCTGGATTTCCGTTTGGACCTTCTGGATTAACGTAGATTAAGCCCATATGTACCGCTCCTAGGTGACCTTCTAAATCTCCATCACTTGTATCATAGCGATCATCATTATCTAGCCATCCTGTTTCCGACCCCCAATAAACATCTTGTTCTGGTTCCCAAACATCTTCACGGCCACCGGCAAAACCAAAAGTCTCGAACCCCATAGATTCTAAAGCACAGTTACCTGCTAAAACCATTAAATCTGCCCAAGAAATTTTGTTTCCATATTTCTTTTTCACCGGCCATAAAAGCAAACGAGCTTTGTCCAAGTTTCCATTGTCGGGCCAACTATTTAAAGGAGCAAAACGATGAGTCCCTGTACTAGCTCCACCGCGACCATCTCCAACTCTATATGTCCCTGCACTATGCCAAGCCATGCGAATCATAAAAGGCCCATAATGCCCATAATCAGCAGGCCACCAATCTTGTGAATCGGTCATTAAGTCAATAACGTCTTTTTTTAGTTCGGCAAAATTGACACTATTAAATGCTTTAGCATAATCGAAATCATCGCCCATTGGGTTAGATTTTGGGGCATTCTGACGTAAAATATTTAACTTTAATTCGTTTGGCCACCAATCACGATTACTAGTTCCACCACCTGCAGGTTTTTTTTGAGCACCGCTCATAAATGGGCATTTACTAATGTCTCCGTTACTATTATGTTCCATGATTTATAATTTTTAAATATTTGAGATTCCCAAATTTACGATAATATTTTAATAATTTTTATCTATATTTTTTATTTGAGTATCAATTAAAATTATAGTTATTTTGTTTGAAACGGAGGGTTTTTCATCAAAATTGAGAGATTATTTTCTATTCAAAAAAACTATAGTAAAATCAAAAAATAATATGATTGTTTTTTTACTTTAAAAGGACATCAATAGATATATTTGCAGCTTGAAATTTTGAATATAAATTATTAACTCATAAAATTTAAAAAAATGGCTACACTAGTAGGTAAAAAATTTCCAAACATCGCAGTAGATGCAATGAATGAAATGGGAGACACATTTAAAATGAATGTTTTAGAAGAAGCAGTAAATAGCAAGAAAAAAGTATTGTTATTCTGGTACCCAAAGGACTTTACATTTGTTTGCCCAACTGAATTACATGCTTTTCAGGCTGCGTTAGCAGAATTTGAGAAAAGAAATACCATTGTAGTTGGTGCATCTTGTGATACACCAGAAGTACACTTTGCATGGTTAAGTACTGCTAAGGATAACGGAGGTATTGAAGGAATAACCTATCCAATTTTAGCAGATAGCAATAGAAACTTGTCTAGCATCCTTGGTATTTTAGATATTACGAATGAAATCTATGATGAGGCAACAGGAACAGTACAAGTTGAAGGTGACAACGTAACCTATAGAGCTACCTATTTAATTGATGAAGAAGGAACGGTTTTCCATGAAGGTGTGAATCATATGCCTGTAGGAAGAAATGTAAATGAGTTTTTACGTTTGATCGATGCTTATGCTCATGTACAATCTCATGGAGAAGTTTGCCCGGCAAATTGGGAAGAAGGGAAATCTGCAATGGCACCAAATGCGAAAGATACAGCTGAGTATTTAGCAGTTCACTAAGCATATCCAAATCATAATAGATCATGTTACAAGAATTAAGTCAAGATAACCTATCAGAGATTGTTGCTAATAACGATAAAGTAGTAATACAATACTCGGCTACTTGGTGTGGAAACTGTAGAATTATGAAACCTAAGTTTAAGAAATTAGCTTCTGAGAACGACGGAACCGTGTTTGTAATTGTAGATGCTGAGAAATTTCCTGAAAGTAGAAAGTTGGCAACGGTAGATAACCTACCTACATTCGCTACTTTTTCTAATGGAGCATTTCAAAATCAAGTACAAACAAATAAGTTTGAAGTGTTAAAGGAACTTGTAGACAAAATCGCTTAGATATGAAATTACCAGTTATAAAGCACTTAACAAATTTCATTGAAGAGAATGATCAAGACTATGTTATAGAAACAATAGAGACGCTAGAAGCGTTGACTGAAGTTCCATCACTAAAGGACGAAGAACTAGATGTTATTGGAGAATTGATCTCTAATATGTATGGAGCTATTGAAGTAGATAAAATGATCAAAGAAGGTACTCCTAAGAAAGAAGCATTAAATGCTTTTATGAAGCGAGTTCTAGGATCTATTGATACATAAGAAGTATTAGTATATAGAAAAAACCCAGGCATCGCCTGGGTTTTTTGTTTTAGCAACAACTCGAATCGTTAGCACAACATGCGCTTTCGGTTTTTACTTCAGGTACCCCGCAAGATGATTGTGCTAGGCATGCTGTATTCGTAGAGGTCAATAGGAAATTTTTTCCATCAAACTCCAGGTCATATTTTCCAATGGTATTTCCCTGATATTCTACTTCAATTTCAAGATCGTCAAACCCTAAAACCTTTTCTGATAAATTGATAATATGCACTAATTTTTCTGGATGCAACCTATGGTCATAATCGTTGGCATCCCAAAGCTGAAAATTAATTACTTCTTCCTTTCTAACAGTTCCTCCACAATCTATAAAGTTCTTGGTAATCTGACCTACTTCGGTCACATGGAAATGATTGGGTACTAAAGAACCATCGGGTAATTCGAACGCAATGGTTTCTAGATTTGATAAGTGTTTTTTAACTTCTGATAATTTCATTTATTGCAATATTGCGATTAATAATAGTAAATTTTTTTCAACAGCAATTTTTTAAGGATGTAAGGTCTAAGAACTGGGTTAAACTATGTTGAATGTTTTGCCATTCTTCTTTGTTAATACAGTAGCAAACGCTAGTTCCTTCGATATCTCCTTTAATAATATTTATTTTTTTTAACTCTTTTAAGTGTTGTGATATTGTGGGCTGTGCCAAGCCTATTTCATCAACTAAATCACCACAAATACATGATTTAATCTTCATCAAGTGTTGAAGAATTGCAATTCGCGCAGGATGACCCAGAACTTTCGCTATAGAGGCCAATCTGTTTTGTTCTTCTGTAAATATTTCTGACTTGGTGAGTCCCATATTCATTATTATATTGCAATATTACGATTAATAGCTGTAATAAAAAATGAAAACCTGAAAAATTCTCAAATTTTCATTTAGAATGTGGTTAGTTTCTGCCGGCCATAACACCACCATCAATATCAAGGACAGTACCGGTTATCCATGATGCTTGATCTGACAGTAAAAAAAGAATACTGTTAGCAATATCCCCAGGAGTTCCGTTTCTACCAATCGGGTGAAAACCATGGAATCCTTCCAATGCCTTTTCAGCCTCTTCTTTCCCTCCAAAAACACCATGATATACTGGTGTACTGACAACAGCAGGAGATACTGCATTGACGCGAATCCCGAAATCTGCAAGCTCCATGGCTACATGTTGTGTTAGTGAATGCAGTCCGGCCTTCTGCATTGAATATGCCGATGAAGGTGTAGCTTTAACAGCTTGTTTCGCCCACATAGACCCTACACTAACTATAGATCCATAGTTATTTTCTTTCATCTTTTTAGCGACGGCTTGAGTAATAAAAAAGAAACCACGGTTAAGGTTTAGATAGGAGTCATAATCTGAAACGGTATGATCAAGAAATAGTTTAGGTCCGAAGATACCTGAGGCATTTACTAAATAGTCAACTCGATCCAATGCTTGAATGGTTTCTAGAAGACGATTCAGGTCATCGCTGTCCGTAATATCTGCCGTGTGCTTTTTTAAATTGTTTTGATCCTCGATCTTGTTGGTATTTCTACCTACAATGTGAACGATTGCTCCTTGAGCTAGTAATTGCTCTGAAGTGGATTTTCCAATCCCGCTTGTTCCACCGATTATGATGGCTACTTTGTTTTTAAATTGATTCATATGATTATTTTAAAATAGACAGACAAGTCTGTCTTTAGTTAAACAAATTTTTTTAATTGATAATGGTATTACATAACTCTCTTGCTGAGGTAATAGGCCAATCACTTTGGTGCAAGTGACTTTCCGAAACAGCTCCTTCATATAGCAAATAAATTTGCCTTGCCATCATTTCTTGCTGTGCCTTGTCTTGATTAGGTAGGTTCGTTTCTACGAGGTCAGTGAGGAATGCGATAAAATTACGTTTCTGTAGTTGAATCTCTAATCGAATTTTTTGATTCTCCTTAGGTAATTCTGATATGGTGTTAATACACCAACACCCATTAAAGTCTTTATCTTTAAAAAATAACTCTAAAAAGTCAAATACAGCTAGCACTTGGTCCGTACCTTCTTTTTTTGAATAGCACACTTCGTTGATCTTAGTTAAAAAAGCACGATTCTTATATTGCAGATAGGCAAGACAGATATCTTCTTTAGACTTAAAATGATTGTATAATGTAGCTTTGGCAATACCTGCCTCAGAAATGATCTCATTAATCCCGGTCAAATTGTATCCTTTATGATAGAATAAATCCGAAGCGGTTTTGATAATATGATCTTTGATCTCTGAGTGTTTCATAGTACAAAGATAGAACTATTTTTTAAAAAACAGACAAGTCTGTCTACTTTTTATTTTCATTTGCTTTTTTAATAATAGCTTTTAACCGTTTTTTATTCTCAAGCTTTTGCTGCTTTACTTTACTGATCTTTTGATTCATTAGTTTAGTATGCTTGGCTTTGTTAACGGTATTCTTTGCTTTTCCTTTTTTTGCCATGATTGTAAATAGAGGAATTAATTTGATTGCATTTTTTCATAAACAATTTCTAATATAGAATCAATTGTATCCGTTTTTTTTACAGGAACTTGTTGGTCTTTATATATTAGATTCAGAGTTTTTGTATTTATATATAGAGGGTGATATACTTCAGTAATTGTAGCATAATTATGCTCTACGCTATCTTTTTGTATATGGAAATTATACATGTAAAAAGCCAAAGATTTCTTTTGTATTGACATTAGATCATAAACGTGATAAAAATCTTCTGATCTACTTTCAATAGCTCCTTTGTACAAAGGTTTTTTTATAATATTCCAACCATTTTTCTTAAAAACACGACCTATAGAAGCTCCGTTTATAATCTGAGAATGTATTTTTGAATGGCTTGAATCAATTTTTTCAGAGTAGGTTACAACTGCAAAAGTTCTAGTTACTTTAGCCCCTTTGTTAGAGCTATATAAGTTTGATACTCGTGTTACATTTGTTTGACTTAGAACCTCGATACCATAGTTTCCAAATTTTTGCTTGATACGCTCACTATTCAATAGCTTCGTTGAAAGAAGTTTTTTTGATAACGTAATTTCATGCTCATTAGATGCAGTATTATTACAACTTATAAAAAAGTATGAGATACACACACAAACAATGACAGATAGATTTTTTCTCATCCTATTATTTAGTCATAAATACGAATAACCGCTCCATTGTCCTTTCCTAAGATACTTCTGATATATCCGTTCACCACCTTTGTCATTGGAATGGGATTATGTCCAGGGAAATAACTTTGGTACTTTTCGTAAGCATCTTCCACCATTCCTGATGAAACGACATTGAGTCGAATTCCTTGTTCCATTTCTAAGGCTGCGGCCTGCACAAAACTGTGAATTCCACCGTTCACCATAGAAGCACTAGCTGTTTTGACAACTGGATCATCTGCCAAAATCCCCGTGGTTAATGTTATGGAACCACCTTCATTTAGATAGTGTTGACCAATACGTACCAGATTTACCTGACCCATTAGTTTACTTCGTAAACCAATGTAATAATCTTCCTCAGAAAGTTCCATAAAAGGAGCCCATTTAGCTTCTCCTGCAATACATACAATTGCATCCAATGTACCTGTAGCCTCGAACATCGCTTTGATAGATGCACTATCTGCAATATTTACATTAACATCCCCGTTACTACGCCCTGCGATAAGCACTTCATGCTCTTGTTTAAGGTGATTTGTGACAGTTCTTCCAATGGTGCCGTTTCCGCCTATTATTAGTATTCTCATAATCTAAATTAGTGATGTGTCAATTTAATTATAATTTCTTGATGCTGAGGAAATAAGGCAACCAGGTCTTTTCGCTCTGGTAATACAAAATCAGCGAAATCAAACCCAGGGGCAACAGTGCAACCTACCAAGGTGTATGCATTTTTGTCTAGTACTTCAGCAGCAAACCAGTCTCCACCTTGCACTACATATTGTGGAACTTCACCTTTACCAAAATCGTTTCCAATTTTCACTGAACTATAGGCTCCGTCTTTGCTAATAATATGTAAGAGTAACGGGGCTCCTTTATAATAATGCCAGATCTCATCCTGGTTGATTTTGTGAAATGCTGAAAATTTTTCAGAAGTCAACAAAAAATAAATACATGTGGAATAATTCCTATCACCTTTATAACTTTCTCCTAATTCGGTATTCGGTATTTCTCCATTGCTTCTATAGGTTTCCTTAAAGTACCCTCCTTCAGGATGCTCAAGTAATCCTAATTCCTTAATAATTGCGGCCGCATTTATCTGTGTATCTTTCATATTTGATTTTTCTTTTTGTTGTATTTGCAGGTACGCGATTATTCCTAGAGAAAGAATAATTAGAACTGCAAAAATATACTTGACCTTCATAGTTTATCGCATTCTAGGGTCACCATTAAATGCGGTATTATTTGTCAATTGTGTTGATAGATCGTTTACAAGATCATATCTATAGATCTCCCAGTTTCCACTTCGATTACTTCCATACACAATTGAAAAACCATCTTTAGACCATCTTCCTATTAAGTCAAACCCTTTACTATCTGTAATATTCTTGATCTCATTAGTTTCTAAATGTAAAATGTACAAATCAGGATCTGTACCATTCTTTCTGTTTGAACTAAAAACTAATAATTTACCATCCGGAGAGATTTCACCACGCTCATCATTAGCAGGGTTATTGGTGAGATTCTTCAATTCGCGAGTTCGCATATTTATTGAATATACTTCATTATTCCCAGTGGCATTATTTGTGAAAATAATGGTGCTATTGTCAAAAGACCATGCTAGATAGTTAGAAGTACCTCCTAAATCTTTAGTGTAATTTTTACCAATACTGGCATCTCTATCTTTAATGAAAACATTTCCATCACAAGTATAAGCTTCTATTCCATATCCAGAGAATACAGCATTCTTGTCATTTAAAACACATTCTTTAGGTTGCTCAATCTTTTTTTCTTCTTTGGTGATTAGATTAAATTCATAACGATGAATACTCGTACTATCCTGTCTTAAGAATTGAATCACGTTAGGCGTTGCAAATACCGCTCCCCATTCTTCTTTATCAGTGTTGATAATGGCTTCTTTTTCAGTTCCATCTAGTAACATCATATAAATATCAGAATTACCACTTTCATTTGAACTAAATAAAATTCTTGACGGAGAAGTACTACATCCCAAGGTAAGAACAAGTAAAATAAGCGCTAAAAGCTTTTTCATTTTTGCGAAAATTAAAGGGAGTACAAGTTCGGGTTTTTATTTTAAAAATTGGATTAAATTTTAGAAGTAGTTGTGCACATTTTTCTTACTTTTAATGTATATATAAATGAATGAATTTATGGAGTTGAAACTCACAAAACCAATGGTCTTTTTTGATCTGGAAACTACGGGTGTTAATATTGCCAATGATAGAATTGTAGAAATATCTATTTTAAAGATATTCCCAAACGGGACCCAAGAAAGTAAAACTTGGTTAGTAAACCCAGAAATGGAAATCCCTGCAGACGCAACAGCTGTGCATGGTATAACGAATGAAAAGGTAGTAACAGAACCTACATTCAAGGAAATAGCGGATGTAGTGAACACCATGATAGCAGATGCCGATTTAGCCGGGTTTAACTCGAATAGATTTGATATTCCATTATTAGCAGAAGAGTTTTTACGTGTTGGTATCGATTTTGATATGAATAATAGGAAAGCTATTGATGTACAAGTGATCTTTCACAAAAAAGAGCAACGTACTTTAAGTGCGGGATATAAGTTCTATTGCGGAAAGGATTTAGAAGATGCACATTCGGCTGAAGCCGATACGAATGCAACTTATGAAATCTTAAAGGCTCAATTGGACAAATACGATGATATTGAAAACTCGGTGGATGCATTGAGTGAATTCTCCACACATGGTAAACGAGGCGATTTTGCTGGATTTATACTGTTTAATGATAAAGATCAGGAAATATTTTCTTTCGGAAAATATAAAGGTAGAACTGTAGAAGAAGTACTCAAAGAGAATCCAGGATATAATGCGTGGATCCAAAATGCAGATTTTCCATTATACACTAAAAAGGTGTTGAGAGAAATCAAGCAGCGAATGGCCGCTCCAAAAAAAGGAATGAGTGATGAAGAAAAGTTGCAAGCATTGCAGCAAAAATTTAATCTAAGATAATGTACACAACCTATAATAATTTACCTAAAAATGCTAGAGTTTGGGTGTATCAATCCGAACGAGCCTTTACTCAAAATGAGATAAATTTCATATCAGAGAGTGCTGAGTCATTTATTGAGCAGTGGACACGCCATGGAGACGATCTAAAAGGGTCGTTTACCATAAAATATGATCAATTTTTAGTCCTTGCAGTTGATGAAAGCTTTAATGATGTTTCAGGCTGCTCTATCGACGCTTCGGTACGATTCGTGCAAGCTTTGGAACAAAAATTGAATGTTGACTTAATGGATAAAATGAATGTTTCGTTTAAGGATGATGCCAACATTAATATTGTGAAGATGTCAGCTTTTAAAGAATATGCTAAGACAAAAAAAATAACAGCTAAAACAATTGTTTTCAATAATATGGTGACTACTAAAGAAGATTTGGAAACAAAATGGGAGGTACCCGCAAATGAAAGTTGGCACCGTCGCTTTTTAGCTTAATTGAGTAAAGTAATGAAGTATAAATTTTTTCTTTTTCTTTTTATTAGTGCAACGTTAAATGTGGTTTCTCAAAATGTGAATCCATTATATACGGATGATTATAAAGCGCAAGCTCATTGGGTAGATAGTATTATAAATACGATGTCAATAGAAGAAAAAATAGGTCAGCTTTTTATGGTGCAGGCTTACTCTAATAAAGACGAAAAACATGAGAATTTCATAAAGGAAATGATTTACAAGTATCATGTAGGAAATCTTATTTTCATGCAAGGTACGCCAGAAAAGCAAGCTACTTTAAATAATACCTATCAAGCGTTGTCTAAGGTTCCATTGATGATTGGATTTGATGGCGAGTGGGGTTTAGACATGCGATTGAAAAACGCATATCGCTTTCCATGGAATATGACCTTAGGAGCTGTACGAGATAATGAATTGATTAAGAAATTTGGGCAACATTTAGGTAAACATTGTAAACGATTAGGAATACATGTCAATTTTGCACCGGTAGTCGATGTGAATATCAATCCGGCAAACCCGATTATAGGAAATCGCTCTTTCGGTGAGAATAAAGTGAATGTTACGGAGAAGGCCATAGCATTTACACAAGGAATGCAAAGTGAAGGAGTAATGGCAAACGCAAAACATTTTCCAGGACATGGTGATACCGCTACAGATTCTCATTATGCATTACCAGTATTAAATTTTGATAAAGCGAGATTGGATAGTATAGAATTGTATCCATATCCCAGAGTTTTTGATGCTGGTATAGCAAGTGTCATGACGGCACATTTAAGTATTCCGGCATTAGAACCGAACCGAGAGCTACCAACCTCTTTATCAAAAAATGTAGTTACCGGTTTATTGCAAAATGAATTGGGCTTTTTAGGATTGATCTTTACGGATGGATTAAATATGAAGGGAGCTACTAACTTTGCTACTTCAGCGGAAATAGATCTGGAGGCAATTAAGGCAGGAAATGATATTTTATTGATTCCGCAAGATGTTCCTGGATCTGTTGAACTTATAAAAAAAGCTTTATTTACTGGAGCATTGACTCAAGAAAGATTAGAGGCATCCGTTCGTAAGATTTTACGAGCGAAATACTGGGTAGGATTGCATAAGTACGAACCCATTGTTTTGGAAAATTTACATGAGGATCTAAATACTATTGAAGATGAGGTGTTGCATAGAGAGTTAGTAAAAGCTTCATTAACTGTGGTTAAAAATGAAGATGATATTCTTCCGATTAGACAATTGGATGAGAAGAAAATAGCATATGTGAGATTGGGAGATGATCTTGGGAATAATTTTGTAAGGATGCTCCAGAACTATACGAAGGTAGATACTATTTCTGATCAAAATTTGGATGCATTATTGAAGAAATTGAAGCCATATAATTTAGTTATTGTAGGTTTTCATAAATCTAATAAACATCCTTGGAAATCTTATAAGTTCAGCAATCAGGAAATAGTATGGTTGCAAGAAATTGCTCGTGAGAAAAGAATTATTCTTGATGTTTTTGCAAGCCCATATAGCTTGTTGGATGTTAAATCTTTTACGAATATTGAGAGTGTGGTTGTTTCCTATCAGAATAGCAAACTTGCCCAAGAAATTTCGGCCCAAGCACTATTTGGAGCTATCCAGTTTAAAGGAAAGCTACCTGTTTCCATAAAGACAGATTTTAAAGAAGGGACTGGGTTTATAACTTCTAACTTGAATAGATTACAATATTCGATTCCAGAAGCAGTGCAATTATCTTCGAAAAAATTAGAGCGAATTGACTCTGTTGCTCATGAGATCTTGACTAAAAAAATGGCTCCTGGTTTTCAAATTTTAGTAGCAAGAAAAGGAAATGTGGTATATCAAAAAAGCTTTGGATATCATACAGATGCTCAAAAAGATACCGTTAAAAATTCGGACCTGTACGATGTTGCGTCACTCACCAAGATTTTAGCTTCACTACCTATGGTTATGAAGGCAGAAGAAGAAAAAAAGATCAAACTCTCATCAAGTATACGTGATATTTTACCCAAATTTAAAAGATCAAATAAAGATACGGTAACTGTTAAAGAACTACTCTCACATTATGGTAGATTGCAAGCTTGGATTCCATTCTATAGGTTGACGCAAGATAGTATAACAGGCAAAAATTTAAAACAGTTTTATAGAAAGAAAAGATCTAAGAAATTCCCTATTCAAGTTGCCGAGAATTTGTATTTGAGCAAATCTTATAAAGATTCTATTTACAAGTACATAAAAGAGTCGGAGCAGAGAGAGAAACCAGGGTATAAGTATAGCGATTTGGGATACTATATTTTAAAGGAAGCTATAGAAAGAAAGTATAGAAAAGGTTTGGACGAGCTAACCGATAAAGAATTCTATCAGGCTTTAGGAGCAAATAGGACAACGTTTTTACCGTTGAAAAAGTTCTCAAAAAAAGAGATCGTTCCTACAGAAAAAGACACGTATTATAGAAATCAGTTGTTGCATGGATATGTGCACGACATGGGTGCTGCAATGTTAGGTGGAGTAAGTGGTCATGCGGGATTGTTTTCAAATGCAAATGATGTGGCTAAAATCATGCAGATGTATTTGCAAAAAGGATTTTATGGAGGACAACGTTTTTTAAGGTCATCTACGATAGATAAATTTAACAAACGGTATTTTGAAGACAAAAAAGTACGAAGAGGTTTAGGTTTTGATAAACCACAATTAAACCCAGAAATAGAGGCCACGTGTGGTTGTGTTTCCGACAAAAGTTTCGGTCACAGTGGGTTTACGGGCGCATATACTTGGGCGGATCCAGAGAGTGAGATTGTATATGTATTTCTATCCAATAGAGTATACCCAACCATGGAAAATAGAGGTTTGGTAAAAGAAAATATTAGAACCGAAATTCAACGAATTATTCAGGAATCGATTTTGACGGAATAGATTCGAACTTCGTATAGATTAATAATAGAAGTAACGAGATTCCTAGATAGATCAATCCAATCTTCCAACCAAAGAATAGAGATACTACCCAGCTTTGAATTCCATAAAATAAAGGGAAAGTAACTACATTAATTCCAAACCTAAAGGTATCTACAAATTCAATTTCGTCTACCTTTTTGGCAATTCGCTTCCAGATGAACCAAGGAATGATACTATTCAAAACAATCAATGCTTTTATAGGTAGCCAATAATGATATTTTTTGTGTTTGGGAATGATGTCACCGCCTGAGATCATCTTATTTACAGCATGTACCTCAGTATAATTTACGTTGGCGTTATTTAAATGATCAATAGTGTCATGGTACTTTTCATCATTTGGAATATGAACAACCATGTTTTTCAATTGATCCCTAACTTGAGTTCTTAAACTTAATGTCGCCGCTGGAATATTCTCTGTATCGTAAAGATCATTTACAACAATCGGTTCACCATATTTTATAGATACGGAAGTGGGGTATTCGGAGGGATTTTGATACGTAATCCCTACAGGAATGACTGTAACTTTTAGGTCGGGATATTCATCAATGGCGCCAAAAACAATCCTTGTAAATCCCTTACTGATAGGACGGACTGTACGTTTTATATTATGACTCCCTTCAGGGAATATCATCAAGGCTTGTCCTTTTTTAAGAATAGAGAAACATTGATTAAAAATGACTTCATTCTTTGCCAATTCTTTGACCCCATCTCTTATCCGATAGATAGGCATCAGATTTAATGTTGCAAGCAGTTTTTTTATTGTCGGATTCTTAAAGGATGCGGCTCTTACTAAAAAGTGCTGCATTCTTCTATTTGTGGTTGCTACTAAAAGAGGATCTATTAAAGCATTAGGGTGGTTCACAGCAAATAGAACAGCTCCTTTTTTTGGAATATTGGCTTTACCTTCAACTTTTATTTTTTTGATATAAAAGAACAAGCCCGTTTTAACAAGGATACGAAATGAGTAATACCAAAGTGTTTTCAAATGCGTAAGAGTTCAACTAAAAACCTTCTGAAAGGTTTTTTAATTTTGTTATGTCTAAGATAAAGATATCCTTTCCTTTTAGATCAATGAGTTTTTCTTTTTTAAAACCAGATAATAATCGGATGGCGGACTCGGTGGCAGTTCCAATGATATTAGCCAAATCCTCTCTAGAAAGTTGAATATCTAACGATCCATTTTCTTTTTCATCAAAGTTCGTACTTAAATGAAGCAAGGTCTCAGCCAAACGTTGTTTAACTGTTTTTTGAGCCATATCCACAACAACATTGTCCGATTGTTTTAAGGCAGCAGCAAGATCATTTAAAATACTCATCGTAAAGTTGGAGTTTTGTTTCAAATCTTTCATGATTTCCTCCTTGGGAATAAAACAAACTTTCATATCATTTAAAGCAACCGCTTTCAAGTTAGAACTCTCGTTAGAAATTAAACTTCGCTCTCCGATAAGATCTCCTTTTTTGATCAACTTAATAATTTGATCCTTTCCATTAGCACTCATTTTAGAGACTTTACAGACACCATCTCGGATACAAAAAACACCATTAATATGTTCTCCCTCATCAAAAAGGATATCACCTCTTTTAATTATCGTGGAAGTCTTACATTCAGAAATACGAATTAATTCGTCCTTAGAAAGCTCTTTTAAGGAGTTTAGTTGACGAACGATACATTGATCACATTTGCTCATAAATGAGGTGTTAGTACACTATTTCAAAGATACGTAAAAGATGATAATTATCATCTTTTAAATCTATTTTGTATCCGAAATTTGTATCAGGCAAAGAGTAAATATTTAATGGAAAATAGAATATGTTTTCACTGTGGGGATACTTGCGATAAGGCTCCTATTTTAATAGATAATAAATCATTCTGCTGTAATGGGTGTAAGACTGTATACCAAATATTTACGGAAAACGATTTATCGTGTTACTACGACCTACAGAATAACCCAGGAGCTATTCCAGAGGAGATCGTCGGGAAATTTGATTTTCTCGATAATGAAACTATAACAGAAAAACTGTTGGAGTTTGACGACGGACAAATTCAGGTAATAAACTTGTTCATACCGCATATTCATTGTAGCTCGTGTATATGGGTGTTGGAGAATCTTCACAAGCTTCAAAACTCTGTGGCAAGTTCTCAAGTCAATTTTCCTAAAAAAACAGTACGAATTACATTTAATGCAAAAGAGTTATCCTTAAAAGAGCTAGTGCTTTTATTAAATAGCATTGGATATGAACCATATATTAGTTTAGAAGATTACGATGCCAGTAAAAAGCAAATAAACAGAAGTCTATATTATAAACTAGGTATTGCAGGATTCGCTTTTGGAAATGTGATGTTCCTATCTTTTCCTGAGTATTTTGAGGTATCGGAATATTGGCTGGATAGGTATAAATTCATTTTTAGATGGCTGATGCTCATTTTTTCACTACCCGTAGTTTTTTATGCTGCAAACGGTTACTTCATATCAGCCTACAAAGGTCTGCGGTCTAAAATGCTTAACATCGATGTTCCTATTGCTTTAGGAATTCTAGTTCTTTTCTTACGAAGTGTTATAGAAGTGGTTTTTAATCTGGGAACAGGTTTTTTTGATAGCCTAACTGGATTGGTCTTCTTTCTATTATTAGGTAAGTTCTTTCAGCAAAGAACATATAGTTATTTGTCTTTTGAGAGAGATTATAAATCGTATTTTCCTATAGCTGTAACAAGAATTGTAGATGGAAAAGAAGAAAATACGCAGATTTATGATGTGCAAAAAGGAGACAGATTACTCATTAGGAATCAAGAGTTGATTCCGGTAGATGGGATACTAATTAATGGGAATGGGCAAGTAGATTATAGTTTTGTGACAGGAGAGTCAAGGCCTGTGAGCAAAAAATCGGGCGACAAGATATTTGCAGGAGGAAAACAGTTGCTAACTACTATTGAAATGGAAGTGTTGACCTCCGTTTCACAGAGTTATTTAACACAATTATGGAGTAATGATGTTTTTAGAAAGGATAAAGAATCGTCCTTTAAAACACTTACGGATCGTATTAGTAAACACTTTACAGCATTTGTACTGAGTATAGCCACGATCGCTACCATTTTTTGGTTGTTCAAAGATCACAATATGGCATTAAATGTATTTACTTCCGTATTGATAATAGCATGTCCTTGCGCTATTGCATTGGCAGCTCCATTCACTTTAGGAAATATGTTGCGAATTTTTGGAAGGCATAAATTTTACCTAAAAAACGCATATGTCATTGAGCGTTTAGCTGCAATAAATACGGCAATTTTTGATAAAACAGGAACCATTACGACGAATACAAAGAGTACTGTTGTATATGAAGGAGCATCGTTAGATCAAAAAGAAAAAATAGGTGTAAGAAGCTTGTTACGACAATCTAATCATCCGCTTAGTAGAGTGTTGTATGAGTATTTACATACCGAAAAAAATGCAGAGGTTACAGAGTTTAAAGAAATTCTTGGTAAAGGAATACAGGGTGTTATTGATGGTAAGGAAATAAAAATTGGCTCATCAAAATTTATTACTGGTAAAAAACAACAGAATCCCTTGCGTACGGAAGTTCATGCTAGCATTGATCAAAAGTACAAAGGTGTTTATAGTATTAAGAATACTTATAGAACTTCAGTAGATACATTATTTTCATCATTAAACGCCAAATATAAGTTATCTGTGTTGTCAGGAGATAATGAGAGTGAAAAGGATACGTTGCGGTACATAGTTCCTGAATCGACGGCGCTCATTTTTAATCAGAAACCAAATGATAAACTGAATTATATCAAAGAACTACAACAACATAACCAATCCGTACTGATGATTGGAGATGGATTAAACGATGCTGGAGCCCTTGCGCAAAGTGATGTGGGGATTTCCTTATCTGAGAATATCAATGTGTTTTCTCCTGCATCGGATGCTATATTAGATGCGAGAAGTTTTCAGTTAATTCCGAAATTTCTCAAATTATCTAATAGCGCAATTCGAATTATTAAACAATGCTTCTTATTATCTTTATGCTATAATATCATAGGATTATACTTTGCGGTAACTGGACAATTAGAGCCTGTTATTGCTGCTATATTAATGCCTTTAAGTTCTATTAGTGTTGTTATCTTTACAACTATTGTAACGAATATTGAAGGAAAAAAACTAAAAAACGATGAAGATTAATAATTATATAGATCATACTTTATTAAAACCAACAGTAACGAAGGAAGAGATTTCAAAACTATGCGCGGAAGCAATTCAATATCAATTTTTTGCAGTTTGTGTAAACGGTAGTTATGTAAAGTTTGCTAAAGAACAACTGAAAGGATCTGATGTTAAGATAGCAGCAGTGATTGGGTTCCCATTGGGAGCTATGTCAACAGTGTCGAAGGTTTTTGAAGCCAAAGATTGTATTGCTAATGGAGCGGACGAGATAGACATGGTGATTAATATAGGCTATCTAAAAGGGAAGCAGTATGAGTATGTAGGTAATGAGATTTCTGAAATCAAGAAAGCAATTGGAACAAAGGTTCTGAAGGTAATTTTTGAAAATGCATCGTTGACTAAAGAAGAAATTAAGACAGTCTCAAAATTATCCGAAAAAGCAGGTGCAGACTTCATTAAAACGTCTACTGGATTTGGTGGTGGAGGTGCCACTATTGAAGATGTAAAACTCATGCAGGAATCCGTTGGAGCTGAGATGAAAATAAAAGCGGCAGGAGGTATTAGAGATATTGAAACTGCTCGTCAGTATATAAAGATGGGAGTTGAAAGATTAGGGACATCATCAGGAGTATCTCTCATGGAAAAAGGAACAGCAAATAAAAATTCATATTAAGATGAGTATACATATAGGTGCAAAAAAAGGAGACATTGCAGAAACGGTATTGCTTCCGGGAGATCCGCTTAGAGCAAAGTGGATTGCTGAGACATTTTTAGAAGATGTTTTTTGCTATAATGAAGTGAGAGGAATGTTAGGCTTCACTGGGACTTATCAAGGTAAAAGAGTTTCCGTACAGGGAACCGGGATGGGGATACCATCCACATTAATATATGCCAATGAGCTGATTACCGAGTTTGGAGTTCAGAACATGATTCGGGTAGGCTCTGCTGGATCGTACCAAAAAGAAGTTAAGATTAGAGATATTGTACTAGCAATGGCTGGTTCTACAACGTCGGGGATTAATATGCAGCGTTTTCACGGAGCAAGTTATGCACCAACGGCCAGTTTTAAACTTTTTAAGAGGGTAACAGCTGAAGCTGAAAAGAGAGGCATCCCTATTAAGGCAGGAAATGTGTTGAGTTCGGATGAATTCTACACAGATAATTTTAATGATTATAAGCATTGGGCAGATTTCGGTGTACTATGTGTTGAAATGGAAACAGCGGGAATGTATACGGCCGCCGCTAAACATAACATACATGCACTTTCGATACTCACCATCTCCGATAGTTTGGTAACTGGAGAAAAAACAACTGCTTCAGAAAGAGAACAAACTTTTAAAGATATGGTCTATTTAGCCTTAGGAACATTATAGGACATGAAATCATTGATTCAGAAATACAACATACCAGGACCGAGATACACTAGTTATCCGACGGTACCGTTTTGGGATGATCAAACGTTTAGCAAAGAGAAATGGATTACTACTTTTAAAAAATCTTTTGAAGAAAGTAATCAGAAAGAGGGCATCAGTTTATACATACATCTACCTTTTTGTGAAAGCCTATGTACTTTTTGCGCTTGTCATAAACATATAACAAAACGTCATGAAGTAGAGGAAGAGTATATTACGACGTTACTAAAAGAATGGAAGCTCTATACTGAATTAATGAATGAGCAGCCGATTATTAAAGAGATTCATTTAGGAGGAGGAACTCCAACATTTTTTTCCAGTAAAAACTTGAAAAGGTTAATGGATGGCTTATTAGAAAGCGCTATTGAACATCCAAACAAAGAGTACAGTTTTGAAGGACATCCTAACAATACTACCAAGGAACATCTGAAAACATTATTTACTCTAGGGTATACCAGAGTGAGTTTCGGTGTGCAGGACTATGATGATAAGGTTCAAAAGGCAATTCATCGAGTTCAACCTTTTAAAAATGTAGAGAACGTTACGCAATGGGCTCGAGAAATTGGTTACACTTCCATCAGTCATGATCTGGTTTTCGGATTACCCTTTCAAACAAAGGAGAATATTATTGACACTATTCAAAAAACAAAAGCATTAAAACCTGATAGAATTTCTTTTTATAGTTATGCGCATGTTCCTTGGATAAAAGGAGTGGGTCAAAGAGGCTTCAATGAACAAGACTTGCCACAGGATGATGAGAAAAGAGAACTCTATGAGATAGGGAAAACAATGTTTTCGGAATTAGGTTACTATGAAATAGGAATGGACCATTTTGCGTTAAAAACGGATAGTCTATATAAAGCAGACCAGGAGAGAACATTGCACCGTAATTTTATGGGATATTCATCCAATAAAACACAATTGATGATCGGCCTTGGAATGTCGGCAATTTCAGATTCCTGGTACGGATTCGCTCAAAATGTAAAAACGGTCAAAGAGTATGTCAACATTGTCAATTCGAATGAAATCCCTGTATTTAGAGGGCATATATTAACCAAGGAAGACCTTGTTATTCGACAGCATATACTAAATATAATGTGTGGATTTTGTACTTCGTGGGAAGGCGTTGATAGCAAAATTCCAGGCCTAGAGGATAGTATTTCTTTATTACGAGAAATGGAAAAAGATAAACTTATAATTATTGAAAAGGAAAGATTGATTCTATATGAAGAAGCTCGACCATTTGTAAGAAACGTTTGTATGGCGTTCGATAAAAGACTTCAAAAAAGCAAACCGAAGACACAGCTTTTTTCAATGACCATTTAATGGTCATTTTTTTTTGGAAACATGATAAATATCATTTTTTAAGGAATGCTCTCAAAGTAATTTTACATAGAAATTATCAGGCAAGATATGAGCGTTATTTACTTACTACTTTCTTTAAGTATTCTGGTAGCTATAATTTTTTTTATAGCATTTATCATTTCGGTAAAAAGAGGGCAATACGATGATTCGTACACCCCATCTGTTCGCATGTTGTTTGATGATGAAATCGTCAAAGAAGAAGACAATTAACCACTAACAGACACAAAATAATTTAATTATGGAGATGCAACAATTTTATTACGATAACAAGATCGTAAAAAAATTCATTTACGCGACACTACTATGGGGTATCGTTGGTTTTAGTGTTGGCTTACTACTAGCTTTCATGTTTTTATTTCCCAATATCACAGATGGGATTTCATGGTTGAGTTTTGGTAGATTAAGGCCTTTACATACCAACGCGGTAATATTCGCCTTTGTAGGAAATGCCATTTTTGCAGGAGTGTATTATTCATTGCAGCGATTGCTGAAAACCAGAATGGCAAGCAATTTTTTGAGCAATTTTAATTTCTGGGGATGGCAGTTGATTATAGTGGCAGCGGCCATTACACTGCCTTTAGGATATACCAGTTCTAAGGAGTATGCAGAATTAGAGTGGCCAATAGATATTGCTATCGCCCTAGTATGGGTAGCGTTTGGTGTAAATATGATTTGGACTATCTTAAGAAGAAGACAAAGGCATCTATATGTGGCGGTTTGGTTTTACCTAGCAACTTTTGTAACGGTAGCTGTACTGCATATCTTTAATAGTTTAGCATTACCGGTTGGAGCTTTAAAAAGTTACTCAGTATATGCCGGAGTTCAAGATGCATTAGTGCAGTGGTGGTATGGACATAATGCCGTGGCATTTTTCTTAACGACACCTTTCTTAGGGCTCATGTACTATTTTGTTCCTAAAGCAGCGAACAGACCAGTATATTCTTATAAGTTGTCGATTGTACACTTTTGGTCTCTGATATTCATCTATATCTGGGCAGGACCACACCACCTTTTATATACATCACTACCCGGTTGGGCTCAAAGTTTGGGAGTAGCATTCTCAATAATGTTGATAGCGCCTTCTTGGGGAGGTATGATCAATGGATTGCTAACATTGCGAGGAGCATGGGATAAAGTGCGAACAGATCCTGTATTAAAGTTTATGGTTGTAGCCATTACAGGGTACGGTATGGCAACTTTTGAAGGACCGATGCTATCATTGAAAAATGTAAATGCAATTGCACACTTTAGTGATTGGATTATTGCACACGTACACGTGGGGGCATTAGCATGGAATGGATTCTTCACTTTTGGAATGCTGTATTGGTTGATTCCAAGAATGTTCAAAACAAAACTATATTCAACAAGACTGGCAAATATTCACTTCTGGACAGGAACATTAGGTATTGTAATGTATGCATTACCGATGTACATAGCTGGTTTTGTTCAAGCTTCTATGTGGAAACAATTTGGTCCAGATGGAACATTAACGTATGGAAACTTCTTAGAGACTGTTAATGAAATTGTACCAATGTATTGGATGAGAGCTATTGGAGGAAGTCTATTTATCCTTGGAGCAATCATCATGTTATACAATGTTGTCAAAACAGTAAAATCTGGAGTAGGAGTTACAGACGAATTAGCAGAAGCACCAGCTTTAAAACGTGTATCTAAATACAGACAAAAAGGAGAGAAGTATCATACATGGTTAGAAAGAAAACCTGTTAAGCTTACTATTTATGCAACTGTTGCGATCTTAATAGGAGGAATTATTCAAATTGTACCAACGTTATTGGTAAAATCGAACATTCCAACCATTACAAGTGTACAACCCTATTCTCCGTTAGAATTGGAAGGTAGAGATTTATATATAAGAGAAGGTTGTGTAGGTTGTCACTCGCAGATGATACGTCCATTTAGAAGTGAGGTAGAACGATATGGAGAATATTCTAAAGCAGGAGAGTTTGTATATGATCACCCATTCCTATGGGGTAGTAAACGTACAGGGCCAGATCTACATAGAATTGGAGGAAAGTATTCTGATAACTGGCACTTTAATCATATGTACGACCCTCAGAGTACTTCATCAGGATCTATTATGCCAGGGTATAAATGGTTGATACGAAATGAACTAGATAAAAGTAGTACAGAGGCTAAAATGCGAGTTATGATCACATTAGGAGTACCATATACAGAAGAGGATGTTGCAAACGCTCAACAGAGTATGACCGATCAAGGAAATAAGATTGAGCAAAATTTATATGCTGATCCAGATTTTGCAACCTCGTACGAAGCAGACAAAAAATATGCGAAAGAGAATGGTGAAGATTTCGTGAATATGAGGGACAGAGAAATAGTAGCACTTATCGCATACTTACAGCGACTAGGTACAGATATTAAGCTGAAAGATGCTAAACAATTAACCCAAAATAAATAACAAGATGCTAAAGTTTGTAAAAAACCACATGGAGAGTATCACCGGAATAGAAATATACCCACTGATCTCGTTACTAATATTCTTTACTTTTTTTGTCATCCTATTTTGGTGGGTGTTTACAGCAAAAAAAGACTACATACAAAAGGTTAGTAATATACCATTAGAAGATAATATTAAATCAGAATAAGATGAAAAAATATTTACAGTCATTCGGATACATCGGCTTTGTGGTTATCACATTTATAGGCCTTACCAAGGCGTTTACAACATACGCAGACCCTTTCGATATTTATGAAAACCCACTAGTTTGGTTAGCATTGATAGGCTTTGTATTGGTTGTTGTGATGAAAGAAATGGTAAATCTTATTGCTCAAAAGAAAGCTGAAGAATTACAACGAGAAAAAGACGGAGTTGAGGCTGAACCAAGTAATGCTTGGATAAAGAAGTTGATGAAGAAATGGACCCGATCAAAAGGTATTGAGGAGGAAGACGAAATTGTGTTAGATCATAATTACGATGGTATTAGAGAATTAGATAATACTTTACCTCCATGGTGGGTCTACATGTTCTACGCTACTATTTTGTTTGCGGTAATATACTTGGTTAAATATGAGATTATGGGAGGTGATGATCAGGAAACGGAATTTAGAAAAGAGGTAGCCGCAGCTGAGTTAGAATTGAAAAAGTATAAAGATGCCACACCAGATGCATTTGATATTACTAAAATAGAAGCACTTACAGATGAAGGTTCGTTAAAGAGAGGAAGAGCTGTGTTTAAACTCAATTGTGCTAGTTGTCATGCTGCCGATGGAGGAGGAGGTATTGGTCCTAATCTAACCGACAAGAATTGGATTCTTGGTGGAGGTATTCAGGAGGTATTTAAAACCGTGTCCGACGGTGGTCGACCAGGAAAAGGAATGATAGCCTGGAAAAAAACCTTGAAACCGGAAGATATTCAAAAAGTGAGTAGCTATATTTTGTCTTTACAAGGAACGTCGCCAGCAAAACCAAAGAAAGCCGAAGGTGATGTTTGGGAGGAAAAATAAGAAAATAGTAGTTTTAATAGTTAGTGATGGAAACACCTGAGAACGAAAGTTTTAGAGATAGCATAGGGACTATAACTCAAGATGGAAAACGTTCTTGGGTGTATCCAAAAAAACCGAAAGGAAAGTTCTATGATTATCGAAAATGGTTGAGTTATTTTTTGCTAGCCTTTTTGTTATCAGCTCCCTTTATTAAAATTAACGGAAATCAGTTCTTGCTCTTTAATGTGCTAGAAAGACGGTTTAATATTTTTGGTTTCCCGTTTTGGCCGCAAGACTTTCACCTTTTTGTGATCTCTATGATCATTGGTGTCGTTTTTATTACACTGTTTACCGTAGTATTTGGGCGAATATTTTGTGGGTGGTTTTGTCCTCAAACCATTTTTTTGGAAATGGTATTCAGAAGAATAGAATATTGGATTGAAGGAGATAGAGGAAAGCAAATTAGACTAGATAAGCAAAAATGGAATACTGATAAAATAAAGAAACGATTATTGAAGTGGACTTTGTTCTTTATCATCTCATTTATAATCGCCAATGTTTTTTTGGCGTACTTGATAGGAGGAGATACAGTATTAAGCTACATTCAAGGTTCTCCGTTTGACAATTTGAACACGCTAATTTCACTAACCATTTTTACAGGAGTATTCTATTTTATATTCGCGTGGTTTAGAGAGCAAGTATGTATCATTGCTTGCCCATATGGAAGGTTGCAAGGAGTTTTATTAGATAATCAATCTGTAGTAGTTGCATATGACTACAATAGAGGAGAAAAGGAAAAAGGAAGAGCAAAATTTAAAAAGAACGAGGATAGACCCGCTTCAGGAAAAGGAGATTGTATAGATTGTAAACTCTGTGTTAATGTCTGTCCAACAGGTATTGATATTAGAAACGGAACACAATTAGAATGTGTGAATTGTACTGCTTGTATAGATGAGTGCGACCACATGATGGAAAACGTTGGTTTGCCTAAAGGGTTAATAAGATATGCAAGTATTGATAATATAGAAAAAAAGACTCCTTTTAAATTCACTGCCAGAATGAAGGGGTACGCAGCCGTATTATTAATTCTTATGGGAGTGCTCACAGGAATGTTATTCTTAAGAAATGATGTGGAAGCAACCATCTTACGACTACCTGGGCAGCTATATGAGCATAAAGAGAATAATATTATCAGTAATGTGTACACCTATAAAGTGATCAATAAAACAACGGATGCAATAGAGGGTGTAAGCTATAAATTGCTCTCGCATAAAGGAAGTATTCGATTGGTGAGTAATGCGCAATTTGAAGTCCCAAAGCAAGGTTTTGCAGAAGGAACCCTATTTATTGAGATCAATCAGTCAGCGTTAAAAAAGGACAAAGTACGATTGAAAATAGGAGTGTATAGTGGAGAAAAACTTATTGAAACAACAGTAACTAATTTTTTAGGACCTAGATCCTATCGATAAAAACAGAAAAAAATGAAGATCAATTGGGGAACAGGTATCGTAATTACCATTGTATTATTTATTGGATTCATCATGTATTTTGTGATTGCAATGAGCACCGATAATGGTTATAATCATGATCTGGTAACAGAGAATTATTATCAAAAAGAATTAGTCTATCAGCAAAAGATAGACGCTTCAGAAAATGCCGCAGCTTTGAAAGAAGGATTAAAAATAGAACAAACAACAAAAGGTTTGGTTATTATATTCCCATCCGAATTAGAACCAGCCTCAATTCAAGGAAAAGTGTTCCTATACAGACCATCTGATAAACAATTGGATTTTGAAATTCCGATTTCACTTCTCAATAAATATTTGCTCGTGCCTGACAAAAGTTTATTGGGTGGTCGCTGGAACATTACAGTTGAGTTCGAATACTCAAGTAAGCAGTATTTGTTTAAAAAAGAGATTGTTTATTAAATGTTGGCATCAGGATTCATATTGGGTTTATTCGGAAGCCTGCACTGCGTAGGTATGTGCGGCCCTATTGCCTTTATGCTGCCTGTTAATAGAAAAAATAAATGGTTACAACTTTGGCAAATAGTAAGCTATCATTTCGGAAGATTGATGTCGTATGCTACGTTGGGAATGTTATTCGGTTTACTAGGGAAGAGCTTTTACTTTTTTGGATTTCAACAACAACTGTCCATCATTGTTGGAGGTATAATGATTCTATCCATATTGTTACCCTCAGTATTTAATAGGTTCTCCATCTCAAAACCCATATTTGCATTTACACAGAAGGTTCAAAATAGACTTGGTCAAGAATTAAAAAAGAAACGAAACAATACCTTTCTAACCATAGGTTTTTTAAACGGATTTTTACCTTGCGGATTGGTCTATATGGCTATTTTCGGAGCATTGACGATGTCCACGGTAATTGAAGGAGTATCTTATATGGTATTGTTTGGTATGGGTACTATCCCTTTGATGACATCAGTTGTTTATATGGCAAAATTCACGAATCGAATACATAGAAAAAAGATCAGAAAACTAATTCCAGTTGTAGTTGTTTTTATGGGAGTCCTTTTTGTGTTGAGAGGGCTAGGGTTGGGAATTCCTTATGTTTCTCCTGAGCCAGTTTTAGACCTTGTAGATACAACAATGATGTGTCATTAGTCTCGGTCTCGGTAATTCCAATAGAGCGCTAAGGCCATTCCTGAAAAAATATCCCAGATACCCCAAAATGCGGCTAATAATGCCATACCGCCTAATCCACCGAAGAACCCAAAGATCAAGAGCAGTCCTAATCCACCATTCTGAATCCCAGTTTCCATGGAGATAGTCTTTACATCCTTTCGTTCTAAACGGAAAATTCTTGCGATATAGTACCCTATAAAGAAGGCAAAAATATTATGAAAGATTACTAAGAATAACACATGATGAATGTGCTCTGTAAATATGTCAATGTTTTCAGAGAATGCAATGGCTATTAGTACAATAAATACTAACATGGAAAAGGGTCTTAAGATCTTCTCAATCTTTCGAGCCACCTGATCTTTATAATGTCTTAATAACATTCCTAAAATTAATGGTATCCCAAGAATCAAAGAAACCAATTTGAATAACTCAAACGGATCCAATTCTACTGTTTTAAGAATGGCATTTGTAGGTTCATATAAACTTCCCCAAAACTGCAAGTTAAAAGGCGTCATTACAATACAAATAAGCGTAGCAAATGCTGTCAGACTTACAGACAAAGCAGCATTTCCTTTAGCTAATTTACTAAAGAAGTTAGATACATTTCCACCTGGACAGGCAGCAATCATCATCATTCCTAAAGCAAAACTTGGGTGTGGTTTAATAACTAAGATGGCTAAAAATGTAAGGAAGGGGAGCATAAAAAATTGCGAAAAAACTCCTACCAATAGAATTTTTGGTTTTTTAATCAATCGTCTAAAATCGTCAATAGTAATTCCCAATGCAACACCAAACATAATAACAGCAAGTGCTATGTTTAGTATCCAAAGAGCATCTGTGCTAAAGTTAATCTTTATGGCATCAATGTCAATGGTAGGATCAATTTTTAAAAGCATATTCTATAATGTTTGCACCCATTTTTAATGCTTTTTCACGAATTTCTTTAGGATTATTATGTACTGATGCGTCTTCCCAGCCATCACTAAGATCCGATTCATAATCGTAAAAACAAATGAGTCTTCCTTCATAAAAAAGACCAAAGCCTTGTGGTGCTTTTTTATCATGTTCATGTATTTTTGGAAGCCCGTTTTTAAATGTAAATGTTTGATTATAAATAGGGTGGTCTGCAGGAATCTCTTGCAATTGCAGTGATGGAAATACTTTTTTTAATTCTCTTCTTACAAACTTATCTAAACCGTAATTATCAGAGATATGCAAGAAGCCGCCAGAAATCAAATAATTCTTCAGATTCTTGGCTTCATCATCAGAAAAATAGACATTTCCATGGCCTGTCATAAAAACAATTGGGTAACTGAAAATGTCGACATCTCCTACCGCAACAGTCTTTGGGTCTTTGCCGATCTTTGTATTACAGTTTTCGTTTGCGAATTGTATCAAGTTAGGAACAGCAGTTGGATTTGAATACCAATCGCCACCTCCATTATATTTTAAAATAGCAACATCTTGAGCTATAATTTCTGTGTGTGTAGATATTAAAAAAAAGGAAAACAGTAAGAAAAAGAGAGAGCTCTTAGAATTCATTTGCTATAATTTAAAGCAATATAAGAATTCTTATTTTATTGATTGATAAAGGCGATATTCTGAACTGCTACAATACCTGCTGTTTCCGTTCTCAACCTCGTTTCACCCAAACTTAAATGGATACATCCTTTTTGCAAAGCTAGAGTAATTTCATTGGTAGAAAAATCACCCTCAGGACCTATCAGTATGGTAACTCTTTGCTTTGGATTTATAAGATCTTTTACCCCTTTCTTTGCTCCATTTTCACAATGAGCGATGTATGTACTTCCTTCAATATCTTGTTCTATGAAGTTAGAAAATTTAATAGGATTATTCAGTTTAGGTAGATGATATTGCAATGACTGTTTCATAGCCGATTGTACTATTTTTTGAAAGCGCTCTAGTTTTACAACTTTTCTTTCTGAATTATCACAGATAATTGGAGTAATTTCATCGATTCCGATTTCAGTGGCTTTCTCTAAAAACCATTCCATGCGATCATTGTTTTTAGTAGGGGCAATAGCAATATGAAGAAAGTAACCTCTATTATTCGAAATTTCTTTCGAAGCAACTATGGCTGCCGAACATTTTTTGTCATTTGCAATCAGTATTTGGCATGTAAATAAATATCCTTTGCCATCAGTGATATGCAATGTATCTCCTTCTTTTTTGCGAAGTACTTTAACAATGTGTCTACTCTCAATTTTGTCAAATGTGAATTGTGAGGTAACACTGCTTATGTCTGGATTATAAAAAAGTTGCATTATATATTTAATCGATAAGTTCTTCGTCTTTTATGTGTGACAGGGTCGAAATTTTTCCATAATTGATGGATGGCAGTATTTTCTTCTAATTCTGGTGTCCTAATTACAGTTTCTACTCCAAGACCATTAAAAGTTTTTGTAAATTGACTAAATATGATTCCTGTTACGCCTTTATTTTGATATTGCGGATCAACACCTATTAAATATGAGGTAACAACTTTTGGATTCTTTCTAGCCTTTAACAAATGAAAAATTCCAAATGGAAATAATTTTCCCTTTGCTTTTTGCAATGCTATAGAGAAAGAAGGCATCATAATACCGAATGCCACAAGTTTGTTATCAGTATCTACCACAAATTTGATAAACCCTGGATTTATAAAACTGAGGTATTTATTTTTAAAATATTCAATTTGACTATCGGAAATAGGGACATAAGAGGAAAGCGTTGCATATGTTTTGTTGAACAAGTCAAACATTTCATCTACATATGGCAGAATGTCTTTTGTTTTTGTAAAACCCAAAGGAGTTAAATTAAACCTTCGACTAATCAATTTTGAAATTCGCTCGTAATATGGGGCATCTAAATTGGCCAACTGAAATTTATTCTCTAAGTATTCTTTTTCTTTTGTAAAGCCTAGCTGTTCTAAATGTTCTTTATAATACGGATGTGTATACCATGTAATCATAGTTCCAATATGATCAAAACCGTCAATTAATACCCCGACTTTATCTAAATTAGAAAAACCAACAGGCCCCTCTATGTATTCAAGATTGTTTTCTTTTCCAATCTCTTTAACTTTATCTATAAGTACCGTTGTTACATCAATATCATCGATAACATCAAACCAGCCAAATCGCATTTTTTTGATGTTTTGCTCATTGACTTCATACCTATTGATAATAGCCGCAACACGTCCGACAACTTTTCCTTCTTTAAAAGCTAGATAAAAATAAGCATCTGCATTTTCGAAAGCAGGATTTATTTTTTTATCAAAAGTATCCAACTCATCCTTAATGATAGGAGGGACCCAATAATTGTTGTTCTTATAAATAGAAAAAGGAAACGTAACGAATTGTTTCATTTCCTTTTTTGTATGACATTCTTGTAATGTAATCATATCGTAAAAATAATCATTTTACTCATTATTGTCTTCTTCTTTTGAGTCATCTTTCTTTTTCTTTACAGGTTTTACTTTAGTCTTCTTTTTCCGAACCCTTCTAGGTTTTTTTCGCGTCTCCTTTTCACCATTTTTCCCTGTCTTTGTTTGATTAGATTTATCTTTCTTTTTAAAGATACCTGTAACCTTGCCAAACATTCTACCGAAGAATCCTTTTCGTTTCTTTTTTGCGTATCTAGTCTCTTTACCTTCAGGTAATTCGTCAGTATTTCCATCCGAGATTAGCTTGTCTTTATGTCTATCCAAACGGTAGGAAACTCCAAAAGAGCCATAAAACCCTGAAGCTTTTCCTTCAGTAATTAATCTAAGGGAGCTGTTAAATTGTAAGTCTTTACTATATAAAAAGGCCAATCCTGTCCCTACATTTCCTTTAGATGTGAATTTGTTACTAGCTCCTTGATTTTCAAAAAATGTTGACCATCTATCGCTCAAACTTATAGTAGCGGTAATGATATATGAAAGTTCGGAGAAATCTGTACCAATTTTATCATAGAACACATTCGTGATCAAATTAAAACTTTCGGAAAAATCATTTTGAAGAAGCACACCTGCTTTAGGAGAAAATTGCCCAATTTTATAAGCGTCACTTAACATATCAGGGTTCACTCCAGCGTAAACTGCAACCGAAGGAATGACCCTTTTCCAGTCAAAAGCATTCCGTTTTTTCCAACTTCGTATCTCCTTACTGTTATCTTTATATTCTTGCTGATAGACTAAATACTTCGCACCAATAGTAAACTCACTAAATCCTGAATCGAAATAATGAGAAGTAAAAATGTTTTTAAAGGCTACTTTATCTCGCTGATAGCTCCCTGTGAGATTAATTTCTAAACGTTCAAGAAAAAAACTAGTTCTAAATGCAAAATTAACACCAAAAGACTGTGGTCTGGAAAAAGTAGGTTCTATTGAGGTATTTCTGAAAAAGAAATTCGATTCAAATTGATACACACCCGTACCAACACTATAAGGGCTTTCGGAAAAACCTGGCCTATTTGAATTGATGACTTCAGTATATTGAGCATGCACAGTACCAAAGAATCCAATGCTGAATAAAAAGATTACTAAAGCAATTTTTTTTGTAGAAAATAGAAGTTTCAAAGAATAAAATGATTTAGAGTGTTTTACAAACATAGCTGAAATTAACGATTCATCAAATCCTAGCAAATACTTTTTTGATAGTTTTAAAGTTTTTGTATTATGTTAACGCTACAATTATGGTCAAATTGCTATTTTTGATTCTAATTTAGAAATACAAATGCAACAGGCGGAATTAATGGGTTTTTTAAGAACAATACTTATCATATTATTTATTTACTATTTGCTTAAATTCTTAGCAAGGATTTTTGCTCCTATGCTTTTAAAGAAAGCAGTAAATAACATGCAACAAAAAGCACAGCAACAACAACAAAATAACAATCGACATAAACATACCACAAAAGCAAAAGAAGGAGAAACAGTTATCGACAGAAAACCTAGTTCTCAGAAACAAAGTGACTCATCGGTGGGAGAGTATGTAGATTTTGAAGAATTAGACTAACATGAATTTAAAAAAAGGAGCACCTTACTTAATTGCTTTTGCAATTTTCACTATTATTTCCTTGATTTATTTTTATCCTGTTCTAAAAGGGGATAAGATATCTCAGTCGGATATTACGCAGTTTACGGGTATGGCGAAAGAGATACAGGATTTCAGAGCTGACAACGAAACAGAGCCTTATTGGACAGGAAGTGCCTTTAGCGGAATGCCGGCTTTTCAATTGAGTGCATATTATCCAAATGATTTTGTCAGATATTTAGACAAAGCGATACGCTTTTTGCCTAGACCTGCGGATTATTTATTCTTATATTTTTTAGGGTTCTTTTTGCTTTTGCAAGCGCTAAACACCCATTGGAAACTTTCCATATTAGGAGCATTGGCCTTTGGTTTTTCAACTTATTTGATCATCATTTTTGGGGCTGGACATAATGCAAAAGCGCATGCAATAGGCTATATACCAATGGTAATTGCTGGGGTCATTTGGCTATTTAAGCGGAAATATTTACTCGGATTTGTGGTTACAGGTTTGGCAACTGCCTTAGAGATATATGCCAATCACCCTCAGATGACGTATTATATGGCGTTTACCATTCTTATTTTAGGAATTGTTGAACTTATAGAAGCTGTCAAGAAAAAAGAAGTACCAGTATTTGCAAAACAAGCAGGATTGATCATTATTGCCATGATTTTGGGATTGGGTGTGAATTCTACAAGGCTATTGTCCATGAAGCAATATGCAGACTATAGTACTCGTGGAAAATCTGAGTTAACTATTAACCTAGATGGAACAGAAAAAATTGCAAGGAACGGTTTAGATAAAAGTTATATTACCGAGTATAGCTATGGAAAGGCTGAAACTTTTAACTTATTGGTACCTCGATATATGGGTGGAGGAACTGTGGAGAAGCTTGGGAAAAGCTCAAGTACGTACGAAACGGTGAAATCATTAGCAGGACCAAAACAAGCAGATGGATTCGTAGAGCAAGTATTAACGTATTGGGGAAAACAACCCATCATTGAGGCGCCCGCTTATATTGGAGCGATCCTTGTTTTCCTTTTCTTTTTAGGAATTTTCTTGGTTAAAGGGAAATATAAGTATTGGTTGGTAGCCGCTACCATCTTTTCAATATTGATGAGTTGGGGAAAGAACTTTGAGTTTCTTACAAATCTATTTATAGATTATGTGCCGCTTTACAATAAATTTAGAGCAGTATCATCTATTCAAGTCATAGCGGAAGTATGTGTGCCTTTACTTGGTATTTTGGCACTTAAAGAGTTCTTTTCTGAGAAAACCACCTCCGAAGAAAAGATACAAGCGCTTAAAAAATCATTATATGTGGTTGTTGGACTGATCGTAATAGCCTTTGCATATGCTCATTTATTTACAACATTCGAGGGTATCAGGGATGATAATTATAAAGCATATCCAGGTGTTATTGATGCGGTTATTTCTGATCGAAAATCGGTATTATTGATGGATAGCTTGAAGTCTATTCTGTTCATTGGCTTGTCATTCGGGCTGCTTTGGGTGTTTGTTAAGAATAAACTGAATCAGACAAAAGCAATTGTTGGCTTAGGTGTATTAATTTTGTTCGATCTGGTTTCGGTGGATAAAAGATATGTGAACAAAGACGATTTTAAACCTGCTAGAAAAATTGAAAGACCCTTTGTGGCATCTCAAGCAGATAAGCAGATATTAAAAGATAAAAGTCACTACCGGGTTGCTAATTTTACAACCAGCCCGCTGCAGGATGGAAGAACATCGTATTTTCATAAATCGATTGGAGGATACCATGCTGCGAAGCTTGGACGTTATCAAGAGTTGTTTGATTTTCAAATGGCCAAGAATAACTTGGAAACATTTAATATGTTGAATGTGAAATACTTTATTGTGCCAGATAATTCAGGTAGGGAACAAGCTCAAGTTAACCCTGAGGCCAATGGTAATGTTTGGTTTGTTCATGAGCTTAAAATTGCAAGCTCTGCTAATGAAGAAATTCAGGCATTAGATAGCTTGCAAACGAAAAAAGCGGCGGTGATTTCAGCCGATGATTATGGAAAGATTGCAACGAGTTTTGATACTAACATTCAAAAAGATTCTACAGCAACGATAAGTCTTACCAAGTACGGGCTAATAAATTTAGAATACGAATCCAACGCGGAAAAAGAACAATTCGCCGTGTTTTCTGAGATTTTTTACAAAGATGGATGGAACGCTTATGTAGATGGAAACCTTGCACCTCACTATAGAGTAGATTATGTACTTAGAGGAATGGTTGTTCCTGCCGGAAAACATGTAATAACATTTAAGTTTGAACCTGATGTTATTACAAAGGGAAATACCATTACTTTAATCTCTTATGGATTACTGTTGTTAGTGCCAGTTGGATGGTTTTTTATGGGTAAAAGAAAAGAATAATCATGAGAACAAATACACATCAAAGAAGATATACCAAAACGCTAGAATTTCTGCAAAAAGTGGTTCCAGCTCCTGCTACAATTCTTGATCTGGGAACGCGTAATGCATTTACAGAAATTATGGAGCAACATGGTTATACGGTGTTTAATACGAGTGGAGAAGATCTAGATGTATTACCCGAGGTGGTTAAAGAGTATAAAGTAGATGCAGTAACTGCATTTGAAATATTTGAACACTTAATCGCTCCATTTAATGTGCTACGTGAGGTTAGTAGTGCAAAACTAGTAGCAACAATTCCACTTAGATTGTGGTTTGCAACTGCATATCGAAGTAAAACAGATAAATGGGATAGACATTACCATGAGTTTGAAGATTGGCAATTTGATTGGTTGTTAGAGAAGTCAGGTTGGGATATTAAGGAAACAAAAAAGTGGACGAGTCCAATTAACACAATAGGGTTTAGGCCTATATTAAGAACATTTACTCCAAGATACTATGCCGTATATGCTGAACGCAAAAAATAGGAGGTTTTGAGAATCGGAATGATTTTAGATTCGGATTTCCCGCCTGATCCCAGAGTGGAAAATGAAGCTATAGCCTTAATAAAAGGGGGTCATGAAGTATTCTTATTTTGTTTGACGTATGGAAATCAACCTTTAGAAGAAGAGATCAATGGAATAAAAATTAGACGTTATGTTTCAAGTAAATTGGAGTATAAACTTTCGGCTTTAGCATATACAGTTCCCTTTTATTCTTCTTTAATGAAGAAAAAGATCAGTAATTTCATTTCAAAAAATAACATACAAGCACTTCACATACATGATATAAGAATTGCGCAAGCAGTATTTTGGGCTAACAAGAGATTTAAGTTGCATACTGTATTAGATCTGCATGATAATATGCCCGAGGTTATGAAGTTGTATCCGCATTTACAAAAGTTTCCAGGAAAATATTTAATATCACCAAAAAAATGGAAAGAAAAGGAAGAGCAATTTATCGCTAAAGTTGATAACGTGATTACCGTGTCTCAAGAATTTGTTGATGAAGTTGTGCAGCGAACTAAAATAGATACAGCTAAAATAGCTTTAGTTCCAAATACCATTCGGAAATCTTTTTACGAAGATGCTAGCATTGATCAAAACATACTAAAACGCTATGAAAATAATTTCGTGATACTTTATTTGGGTGATACTCATTTGCGCAGAGGTTTGCAAACAGCAATTGAGGCTGTGCATCGTATTAAAGAACAAATTTCAAATATTAAATTAGTAATAGTCGGGAAGAATACTACAGATGCTATTTTAAAACAGCAAGTGAAAGAGCTGCATATAGAAAGCTTGGTAGATTTTGAAGGGTGGCAAGATGTTTCTCTCTTTCCGTCTTATATTGAAGCAAGTGACGTTTGCATTTCTCCTTTGCACAGAAATATGCAACATGATGTAGCCTATGCGAATAAATTATTTCAGTATATGAGTTTTGCAAAACCTGTATTGGTGAGCGATGCCATTGCGCAAAAGAAACTGATTACAAAGATTAATGGAGGATTAGTACATAAAGAGAAAGACGTCGATGATTTCTCAAATAAGATTTTAGAATTATATAATAACCCGGAATTAAGTGAGCAATTAGCCAAAAATGCTGAAAGTTTTGTGAAAAATGAATTTTCTTGGCAGCATACCTCGAAAGAACTTCTTACTTTGTACGATAATTTATCTCATTGAAAGTATTAATTATTACATATTATTGGCCTCCCGCTGGAGGATCTGGAGTACAGCGCTGGTTAAAATTCGTAAAATATCTACGTGATTTTGATATAGAACCAATTATATACACCGTAGACAACCCAGAATATGTTATTGAAGATGAAAGCCTTCTTGCTGAAATACCTGAAGGTGTAGAGGTTATTAGACAACCTATCTTCGAACCAAATTCAATACTTTCTTTTTTGGGTAAGAAGAACAAAAAGCAAAGTAGCGGTTTTCTAAACCCGAATCCTGGTGCCTTTGGAAAGCTGTTGCAATATATAAGAGCAAATTACTTTATCCCTGACGCGAGGAAATACTGGGTTAGACCATCGGTAGAGTATTTGGAACAGTATATAAAATCAAATAATGTTGATACTATTATAAGTACAGGGCCACCACATAGTATGCATCTGATTGCCAAACAACTTAAGCAGCGTTTGGGAGTGAAGTGGATTTCCGATTTTAGAGACCCTTGGACAGATATAGATTACTTTCACCAACTTCCTTTGAGTAAAAAATCAAAAACAAAGCATTTAGAGTTAGAAGAGCAAGTAGTTTCTAAATCTGATGCGGTAGTTGTGGTTGGCGAAACCATGAGGCTGAATTTCAAAAAATACAATAACTCCATCCACGTAATCACAAATGGATATGATTCTGAGGTTTCTGCGGTAAATGAAAAACTTGATACATATTTCACTATTACGCATATTGGAATGATGAATGCGGATAGAAATCCTGCTGTTTTATGGCAGGTACTTAAAGAGATTTGTGATGAAAATATTGATTTCAAAAAGGACCTAAAAGTCCAACTAATAGGAAACGTCGCAGCTGAAGTAAAAAAGAGCTTAGGGATTTTAGATGAAAAGAATGTCGCGTTTATAGGATATTTGGATCATCAAAAAGCGAGATCATATCAGCAAAGATCACAGGTATTGTTGCTTGCTATTAACAACGTACCAAGTGCAAAAGGAATTATAACTGGAAAAATATTTGAATACCTGCAAGCAAAACGACCAATTTTGGGTATTGGACCTGTTGATGGTGATGCAGCAGATATTATAAATGAAACCGAATCTGGTATTATGATTGATTTTGATGATGCTCTGAGACTTAAAGAAACGATAGTAACCTATTATCAAAAATTTAAAGAAGGAGTTTTGACAGCGAGTAGTGGAAATATTGAAAAGTATCACAGAAAAGAGTTGACAAGAGAATTATCCGTAATTTTAAAATCTCAGATAACGCAATAATGAAGAAAATTGTAACCATTCTAGGAGCAAGACCTCAATTTGTCAAAGCGGCTGTATTAAGCAGAGTGATTAACGATCGACACGAGATTGAAGAGGTTATTGTCCATACAGGACAGCATTTTGACAAGAACATGAGCACCGTCTTTTTCGAGGATATGCAGATTCCTAAGCCGTCCTACTATCTAGATATTAATGGCTTGAATCACGGAGCGATGACGGGTCAAATGATGGAGAAGATTGAAGCAGTTTTAAGTAAAGAGCGACCCGATGCAGTGGTAGTTTATGGAGATACAAATTCTACAATTGCTGGAGCATTAACAGCGAAAAAACTTGGGATTAAAGTCATTCACATTGAAGCCGGATTACGTTCTTTTAATATGGATATGCCCGAAGAGATTAACAGGATACTTACGGATAGGATTTCTGATTTATTGATTTGTCCAACTGATATTGCAGTTGATAATTTAAAGAAGGAAGGGTTTGATAACTTCCCAGCAACTATTCAAAAATTAGGAGATATAATGAAGGACGCCGTATCGTTTTATAGTAAAACTTCAGGTGAAAGATCTTCTATCTTGAGAGACTTAAATTTAGGAAATAATAAATTTGTATTGGCTACTATTCATCGACAAAAGAATACTGATACTAAAGAAAGACTTGAAAATGTTTTCTCGGCATTGGAACAAATTCATCAAGAGAAAGAGGTGGTTATGCCACTACATCCCAGAACCAAGAAAATGCTTGAAGAAAATGATATCAAGCCAAATATAACCCTAATTGACCCAGTGGGTTATTTTGATATGTTGGAATTACTGAAACATTGTTCTTTGGTAATTACAGATAGTGGAGGATTGCAAAAAGAAGCTTTTTTTAATAAAAAGCATTGCATCATTGCACGCGAGGAAACAGAATGGATGGAATTAGTTGTCAACGGTTTTGCAAAAATTGTAGGAACGGATGGCAATCGGATAACCAAGGCTTTTGAGTACTTTGAAAACAAAAGTTCTGACTTTAATAGAGAGTTATACGGTGACCAGGTGGGTGCGAAAATCTATCAGTCCATCATTAATTTAATCGAAGGTTAAATTGGGAATAGTTTTAAAACAATCTTTTAGAAATACAGTAATCATTTATGCCGCTTTTGTTTTTGGTGGGATAAATGCATTATTTCTATACACACGTTTTTTAAAAGAAGAATACTACGGGTTAGTTACCTATTTATTATCTACAGCAAACCTTTTAATGCCGCTTACAGCATTTGGTATTCAATATACCATTGTTAAGTTTTACAGCAGTTACGAAGTGAAGAAAGAACGGGATCGATTTTTAAGTGCAGCGCTTTTCATTCCACTGTTAATTGCAATACCTATAGCATTTTTTGGAAACCTCTTTTACCAAGAAATAGCAAGTTATTTATCAGAAAAGAATGCCATTATTGAGGATTACACTTATATTATTTACTTGGTGGCAATTGCAACAGCCTATTTTGAAATCTTTTATGCCTGGTCTAAAGTACAATTAAAGTCTGTTTTCGGAAATGTTTTAAAGGAGCTTTATAATAGAGTAATGGTCATGATCTTGTTATTCTTGGTCTTCTTTGATGTGATAAGTAAACCGGAATTTATCTATTACTTAACAGCTACTTATTTTATCAGGACGTTGATCATGATGATATATGCATTGAGATTATACAAGCCAAAGTTTACATTTTCATTGCCAGAAAACTATGTTGAAGTGCTTAAATATTCTGGGTATATTATTTTAGCAGGTAGTGCTGGAGCTATATTATTGGATATTGATAAGGTCATGATTCCTGCAAAAAAAGCGATTGAGTATACTGCGTATTATAGTGTAGGAGTGTACATAGGTTCAGTTATTGAAGCACCGGGAAGAGCCATGGCTCAAATCCTACAACCATTAACTGCCAAGGCATTGAATGAAGGTAATAATGATGAGGTTGACAGTTTATATAAAAAAAGTTCTATTAATCTTTTGTTGATCAGCGGATTAATTTTTTTACTAATTAACCTGAATATTCTAGAGCTCTATAAAATGATACCATCGGAGTATTCTGATGGAGTATTAGTTGTTTTAATGATCTCATTTGCGAAACTATATATCATGGCTCTTGGAAGTAATGGTGCGATCATTTCTAATTCGAAATACTATAGAATTTTACTGCCCTATGGTATTGCAATGGCGCTTTCGGTTTATTTTTTAAACCATTGGCTAATTGATCTTATTGGTATAAACGGAGCGGCATTATCTACCTTGATCGTAATCCTATTTTTCAATACCTTAAAGATTTGGTACGTGAAACATAAATTTAAGATGTTACCATTTACTTCAAAAACACTCCTATTAGTTTTTGTGATTGGGGCTTTATATATAATCTTCTATTTTTTGAATTTTGATTTTCATCCAATCATAAATATTCTTCTAAAAAGCGTTTTGATTATTCTTGTATACTTGATAATTGTTTCAAGATTAAAAATATCTGAAGATATAAATAAACTGTTGGGAAAATTAATAGGATTTAAAGGTAGCAATCGATAAGATCTGTTAATAAATGAAGGAGGATTCCAATACCTACAATTCTAGTCTTTTTAAAAAATAGTAGCGTAACATAAACGATAAGCATATAGTATGAGTGTAGAGGGTGAAAATTAATACTACATCTCTCTGCGTCAAAAATCGGACTAGCTAGCAGGTGATCCAAATCTATAAACATAGTGGCCAGCAGAATCATATAAGTCTTTTTCCATTGATCCTTGAAAAATACGATTGCAATTACCACCGGGAAGATGAAATGCAAACCATAATGAACGCTAAATTTTAATACTTCCATAAACGAAAAAAAGACCTGTCAAATATAACAAGTCTTTATATGGGTATTTAATAATTCTTGGGGGAAATATTATATATCAAAAGTAATTAAAATATATCCGTTGGTTGTTAACCTATGTTAAGGCTTTTCTTTTTTTGAGTATAAACCCTTCCGAATTCTGCTCAACTGCACAGGCGTAATATTTAGGTAAGAAGCAATATGATATTGAGGAATTAAATTGTCGATATCAGGAATTTCTTTCTTTAAATTTAGATATCTCTTTGTAGCGTCTAATACAGAAAGTTCAAAAATTCGCTTTTCCATTCGCATGAAGATACGTTCTAGAACTACCGCGTACATATTGCTAATATCAATATTCTCTCTGGCTAATTTTTTAAAAGCTTTGAAGTTTCCCGAATAGACCTCACAATCTGTTAAACAATCATAAGTAAGTCTAGAAGGTTTTTCTAAAACAAGAGCGGAAAATGACCCAGTACTAGATACGGGAACAAAGAAATTTCTGATAAATTCTTTACCCTTGTCATTGGTAATATAAGATCTAGCGATACCAGATTTTATAACAAAAAAATTTGTTGGGACTTCTCCGAGTTCAGCAATGACATGTCCTTTCTCATACGAATTCAAAGTCATTAATTTTAAAAACTTATTCTTTGAAGACTCTGAAAGAGAAGAGAGATTTGAGACAAAATCAGTTATAAATTCCATAAATGTTAAAAAACTCTCAGGAGTAATTCACTATTTAAAGGGGAATAAAATCCTTACTAAGGTACGTTATTTTTTATAAATAGCTAAAACTGTTGGGCCCCTCCATGAACAAAAGGTCTAGTATAGATAGGTTTTCCAGGAAGCCGTACTTATCGTCAAAAACCTGAATATAGGATTTATAGGGAGTCTTCTTCTCTTGCTTTACGTTAGCCAACTCTCTATAATCTTGAAGTGGTGACTTCACTAAATATTCAATTGTTTGCTGATGGTTTTTTCCTAATTCTAATGCATCGTTAAGGAAAAGAAAAGTATCGATGTTAACATCTAATAAGTACTTATATTTCTTGTGGAAGATTACAGCAATATCATCTTCATAGAATTCAAAAAAAGGAGAAGATCTATAGGCAATTTTTATGGACTTAAAATGATGTCTTTGCCATGGGAACTCATCACTGACCAATGTGTCTTTTGTTTTTTTTCTGTGGGACACAGGAGGGTGAGACACAGGAACATTCAATAATTGCTTTCCATTGGCTCCATAGATATAACAACGATTTCGATACGTTTGCTTTTGAAAATTGTCTTCCACTTCAAAAGTAATAGTATCAGATTTTATGATTTCTGAGTATTGGGAAATAGGAGAGAAGTATGTAGGTATAAATAAAGACATCTTTATGCCTTCTTTTTACGACGACTTCTAAAGACACTATATCCGATATATGCCAAGATCAAAGCAAAAACTACATATCTATAAGACACCAACTCACCATTTCCACCAACGGTAGTAAACATTCTGTCCCATCGAATAGAACCAGTTTCTGTATCCCAGCTAAACCATACCATTACCGGTTTTCCTACTACATGATTAAATGGAACATATCCCCACGTTCTAGAATCTTCGGAGTTATCCCGATTGTCCCCCATCATCCAATAATAATCCTGCTTAAAGGTATAGGATTCTGCTTTCTGTCCATTAATGTAAACATCCTTACCATCTACTAATAGATCGTTATGTTCATATTCATCAATGATTTTTTTATAAAAAGGAATAGTTTGCGCATTAATAGCGACTGTTTTACCGGCTTCTGGAATATATATAGGACCAAAATTATTCTGCGTCCACTTGTACTCTCTAGATTGAGGGAATAAACCGCTATAAATTCCTTTCGACTGTATATTTCTAATGACACTATCAACAGCAGGGTTTTTTCGTAAATCTTCCGCTATTTTGACAGTAAGATTTGCCAACCTAACTTTGGTTTTTGATTCTGTTATATCAATATTATAAGCCAAAATAACTTCTCTAGGAATACCTTGGTAGCTTGTACTAATCTTAAACTTATTCCCTTCAATTCTTTCAAGAGCACCGTAAGGATTTACAGCTTTTATCTGTTGATTACTAGTGAAATTAGCAATATATTCTCTTTGAAATTCTTTCTCTGAATATTCTTTAAGTTCTCTGGTACTTAAACCTTTTTTTGAGTAAATAGTATGATAGAACTGCAATTTTGCTCTATCAGGTAGTACCGTTTGTGTTCCATTAATATAAACGAATCCACCAACAACAGATAAAGAATCTCCAGGAACTCCTACACATCGCTTTACATAATTAGATCTTTTGTCAATAGGTTTTCTAATTCTAGTATCTGGTCTTTGAAAAAACTGATGTACCGTATCTGCCGGCCAGCTAAATACAACGATATCATTACGTTTTATTTTCTGGAACCCTGGCAAACGCATGTAAGGTAACTGTAGCTTATTTACTAATGCCTGATCTCTTTTCTCCATATCATCTTCATACAGATACGATTTTTTATTAATGATTGGAAGTGTATCGTGCAGCATAGGTGCCGCAACAGTGGTCATAGGCACTCTGGCTCCATAGTGAAACTTACTTACAAACAAATAATCTCCAACTAATAATGTTTTCTCTAGTGAAGAAGAAGGGATCGTATAAGGTTGCATAAAATAGGTATGCACCATAGTAGCAGCAATAATGGCAAAAGCAATAGAACTTACCCATTCTCCTAAAGGAGTTCTTGGATCTAACTTCCTGTCTTTTCTATAAGGAGCTTCCGTAGCATAATTAATATAATAGGCAAACAGCCCAAAAGTGATCAAAGTTAGAAGGGTATATTTTCGCTCAACGAATCCGAAACTTCTGGCAGTCTCAATCCAAATAATAGGAAACATCAACAGGTTTACAATAGGTATGAACAATAAAAGAATCCACCATCGCGGTCTCTTTATAATCTCCATTAAAACAAATCCGTTATAAATAGGAATTAAGGCTTCCCAAGGTTTTCTCCCAGCTCTTTGGTACAGTTTCCAGGTTCCAAAAAAATGGACCAATTGTACTCCCAAGAAAAAAAGTAACCACTCTGTAAACGTCATATCTAACTATTTTTATACTCTATTTGATGTTAGGCTGCAAAGTAATAAATAAGTTACACTCTTTAACCAATGTTTAACACATCTTTCATTGTGAATACTCCTTTTTTATGCTGAAGCCATTCGGCAGCAACTACCGCTCCCAACGCAAATCCTTCTCTATTATGCGCCGTGTGTTTTATCTCTATACTGTCAATCTCTGAATCATAAGATATCGTGTGAGTTCCGGGTACTTCAGGAATTCTTTTTGCCGTAATTGGAATCGTATTATCAGAGGCTTCACCGTCCAATTTCCAAGTAATCTTTTTTGAATCCTCTATGATTCCTTCAGCCAATGTAATAGCTGTGCCACTTGGTGCATCTAATTTTTTTGTATGATGAATCTCCTCTATAGAAGTATTGTATCCTTTTACAGTGTTCATTAGAGTAGCTAATTGCTTGTTCAACTCAAAAAATATATTAACACCCAAACTAAAATTTGAAGCGTAAATAAAAGCACCTTCTTTATTTTTACATAATTCTTCAATATCGTTATAACGATCCAACCATCCTGTAGTTCCTGAGATTACTGGAACATTGTTGTTAATGCAATTTGAGATATTATCATAAGCAGCATTTGGAATGCTAAAATCGATAGCGACATCCGCTTTACGAATGTCATATTTGAAATTATCGGAAATCTTTAGTACGATTTCATGGCCTCGTTGTAAAGCAACCTTTTCAATTTCTTTACCCATTCTTCCGTAACCTAATAGTGCAATTTTCATCTAAAAAGTAAATTTAAGGGACATTCCAAAAGTAGGAGCGTCTGATAAAAAACGATCCTGAATAATAATAGGCCTAAAACTTAAATTATCGCTAGTGTTAAACTGCATCAAATGTGCATTTACACTCGCTTCAACGATTTGTAAAGTATATATTACGATGGTCGCTAATAAAGAAAGATCCCTATTTTGGCGTAATATTTTTTGTGCATTTACTAAACCATCTCGCGATATTATTTCTGTACCATCATCTTGGGTAAATTCATCTTGTAAACCGGCTTCACGCTGTTTAAAAGCTCTTCTAAATCTCTTGTACTCACTGTTATTATCTAAATAGAAATAAATACTGGTTCCCATGGCTCCCCAAACAATTGGAACTTTCCAATATTTCTTATTATAAAGTTGCCCCATACCAGGGAAAATTGCGGAATAAAATGCTGCCTTAGAAGGAGATAATGGATTGTAAAAGTCATCGGTAACTTCTATCTTGCCTTTTACTTTAACTCCTTTAACAGATGTTGAGTCCTTTTGAGAAAAGGCATTGAAAGATGTGGTAAATACCAATAATGCAAGTATGATCTTAATTTTCTGCACTTATTTTAATAGGTTTTTGATTCTATTAAAATCTTCTTCAGAGTGAAATGGAATGACTAATTTCCCTTTTCCTTTTGCGTTCACGTCGACAGCAACCTTATGACCAAAGAAAGAACTTATATCCTGCAAACTATCTTTAACATATTTAGGAACAACTTTTCTTTTAGGTTTATTCGGAACCGTGCCGCTTTTTAAATTTTTTACAAGCTCTTCAGTTTGTCTAACGGACAATTTTTCTTGTAATATCTTTTCATAGATATTTAACTGTTCTTCTTTATTCTCTACATTGATAATTGCTCTTCCATGACCCATAGAAATAAATCCATCTCGCATTCCTGTTTGAAGAATGGGGTCTAACTTTAACAATCGCAGGTAATTTGTAACAGTGGATCTTTTCTTACCAACGCGCACACTTAACTCTTCTTGTGTTAAGTTGATTTCATCAATGAGTCTTTGATAAGATAAAGCCACTTCTATCGGATCTAGGTTTTTACGTTGAATATTCTCAACTAATGCCATTTCCAACATTTCCTGATCATTGGCAATTCTAATATATGCAGGAATGGTGTTATTCCCAATCAGTTTTGAAGCTCTAAAACGACGTTCTCCAGATACTAATTGAAAAGAATTTCCACTAAGTTTTCTTACAGTAATAGGTTGAATCACACCTAGCTCTCTAATGGAAGATGCTAATTCTCGCAATGCTTCCTCATCAAAATAAGTTCTAGGTTGATATGGGTTTACTTCTATTTCATCTAACGAAATCTCAATGATATTACCAACCAGCTTATCCGCATTTTTATCACTAACAGAATTGATGTCTGTAGTGTCTTTTAATAATGCCGATAGGCCTCTTCCTAAAGCTTGTTTTTTTGTGGCTTTAGCCATAACTTCAATTCTTTTTTAAGAGTTCATTTGCCAAATTTAAGTAATTTACTGCACCTTTACTTGTGGCGTCATATGCAATAATGCTTTCTCCATAGCTAGGTGCTTCTCCTAAACGCGTATTTCTTCTAATAATTGTGTCAAAAACCATAGTGCTAAAATGTGTTTGCACTTCCTCTACAACCTGATTAGAAAGGCGTAATCTCGAATCGAACATCGTCAATAAAAGTCCCTCTATATCTAGATTTGGATTATGGATCTTTTGTATACTTTTTACCGTATTTAGAAGTTTTCCTAGACCTTCAAGAGCAAAATATTCACACTGAATAGGAATAATTACCGAATCTGCTGCAACTAAAGAATTTAAAGTAATAAGCCCTAAAGAAGGAGCACAATCGATCAAAATATAGTCGTAGTCATCTTTGACACTTTCCAAAGAACGTTTAAGCATATACTCTCTTTCTTCCTTATCTACTAACTCGATCTCTATAGCCACTAAATCTATATGCGCTGGTATAATATCTACATTTGGTGAAGTAGTTTTTTGAATGGCATCTTTTGCAGAAACAGTATGCTCTAGTACTTGGTAGGTGCCATGTTCAACTTCCTGAACATCAATGCCTAAACCAGATGAAGCGTTCGCTTGAGGGTCTGCATCTATAAGCAACACCTTCTTTTCTAAAACACCTAAAGAAGCTGCTAAATTTACAGAAGTAGTTGTTTTACCTACACCACCTTTTTGATTCGCAATTGCAATAATTTTACCCATTAAAAAATACTGTTTTCAACTAGTAAAATTACAATTAATTACGGTTTTTAAAAACCAAAGATGTTAACAAAAAAGTTAAAATTTAAAACACTGAAATACAGTTGATTAAAATAGTTTTATTGAAGCTTTTAAACAATTATGCAGGTAAAGCAATCAATTAGATTTCTTAGGAATATTCTTTAGGATTTCTAACACAAATTTCCAGAATTTCATTACTGATGAAATGCTCACACGCTCATCTGGAGAATGTGCTCCTAGGATAGTAGGTCCAAAAGAGATCATGTCCATTTCTGGATAATTCTGACCTAAAATCCCACACTCTAACCCTGCATGACAAGCTACCACATTTGCTTTTTCACCATGCAATTGTTCATATAAATGAGATAAGACATCCAATATTTCGGAACCTACATTGGGTTGCCAACCAGGATAGGAACCACTAAACTCAACCTCAAAACCGGCCAATTCAAATGTAGATTTTAACGAATTGGCTAAATCGTATTTTGACGATTCAGAAGAAGAACGTGTTAAACAGCCTATAGTAATCGTTCCGTCTTTTACTATGACACGAGCTATATTATTAGAAGTTTCCACAAGGTCATCCATATCTACACTCATTTTATATACACCATTTAAGGCACCATACACTGATTTTATCAAGCCTTCTTGAATGCCTAATTCTAATACATGTTTAGGTAATTCTGTAGGCTCTATCTCTATACTTAGATTTGATTCAATAGCTGTAAACTCTTCCTTGATCGTAGAAATCAGTTCGATGATTTCAAATAAGAATGGTTCTTTTGAAATTTCATCAATCGTAATAACGGCAAAACTTTCTCGTGGAATAGCATTTCTTAGACTACCTCCATCTAAGGTGGCTATGCGCATACCAAAATGCTCAAATCCATTATACAAAAGACGATTCATGATCTTATTGGCATTTCCAAGACCTTTGTGAATGTCCATCCCTGAATGTCCTCCATTCAAACCAGTCACTGAAACTTTAAAAGCGATTGATTTTTCTGGAGTTTCTATTGAGGTATAGGTTCTTGTAGCTGTAACATCAATACCGCCAGCACACCCTATATCAATTTCATCATCTTCTTCAGTATCTAGGTTTAATAATATTTCACCTTCTAAAAGACCACCTTCTAGACCCATAGCACCGGTCATACCCGTTTCCTCATCAATAGTGAATAAAGCTTCTATTGCTGGATGCGCAATATCAGTAGAAGATAAAATTGCCATGATGGTAGCTACCCCTAAGCCATTATCTGCTCCTAAAGTAGTACCGTCTGCTTTTACCCAATCATTATCAATAATCATTTTGATGCCTTCTGTGTCAAAATCGAAAACAGTATCTGAATTTTTCTGATGTACCATATCCAAATGACTTTGCATAACGATGGTTTTGCGATCTTCCATTCCAGCGGTCGCAGGTTTTTTGATGATTACATTACCTACCTTATCTACAAAGGTTTTTAATTGTAAATGATTTCCGAAATCGACCATGAATTGGATAACTCTTTCTTCTTTTTTAGAAGGGCGGGGTACCGCATTTAGATCTGAAAAATGGTTCCAAAGTGCACTGGGTTCAAGGTTTCTAATGTCTGAATTCATGGATACTATTGATTTGCTTTTAAGTAAGCTCAAAGGTATAGAATTATCCTCAGAATTAGTTTATTTCTAATACCATTTCATCAATGTTTTTTCGTATTTTTTTTAGATCTTTCATGTAGTCATCTTCAGCTCTATATCCTACTGGTAATACCAAAGCTGCCGTCAAGTTTTGATCTTGAAGTTGTAATAATTCATCGTACTTTTCAGGAATAAACCCTTCCATAGGGCAAGCATCTATTTGCTCTATAGCACAAACAGTCAATAGATTTCCTAATGCCAGATAGGCCTGATTCTTTGCCCATGATTTAATCTCTTCTTTTGATTTTTGTGAGATGGATTCGGATAAATATTTCTTAAAAGGATCTAAGATCTCATCGGGCGTATTTCTTACCTTTTTTACCATATTGAAATAGTGTTCAACGGAATTTCTATCTACAATATTTTGAGTGCAAATAACTAGTAAGTGCGAAGCCTGCGCAACTTGCTCTTGATGCCAAGAATGCTCAATAAGACTTTTTTGAATCTCTTTATTTTTAATGATAACCAATTTAATGGGCTGCAAACCATATGAGGTAGCCGTTAAGTTAAAAGCTTGCTTTAAGATTGTTATTTGATCTTCAGAGATCGATCTGGTATCATCAAATTTCTTTACAGCATAGCGCCATTGTAAACTTTCTATAGAGCTCATATCTTATATTTTGTACAAAAATACACCATTTATAAAAGGTATTAATTTCTAGTAATCATAATTCTTGATAGTGATATAGATACTATTTTTTAAAATTTTGTATCTTGAAGAGAAAAACTATGAAAGAAGACCTTCTCCATTATATATGGCAGTTTGGCCTATATGCCACATCCGAATTAGCAACAGTTGAAAACGATATTTTATATGTAGTGCATCCAGGAACTCATAATATGAATGCTGGACCCGATTTCCTGGAAAGTACACTCGTAATTAATAATCAGAAATGGGTGGGAAATGTCGAGATTCACATGAATGCATCCGATTGGTATTTGCATCAACATGAAAAAGATCCTAATTATGACGCGGTTATTCTTCATGTGGTTTGGAATCATGATGTTGAGGTGTATATGAAAGGCAATCAACCCCTGCCAACATTTGAATTGAAGAATTTCGTTTCTCAAAAATTACTAAAGAAATATAAAACACTTTTTAGAGCCGACTCAAGGTGGATTCCTTGCGACAACCAAATCGGGAGCATTCCATCATTTAATTTAAAACTCTGGTTAGAACGTTTGTACTTTGAGAGGTTGGAGCAAAAAACTATCGCGGTTCAGGAGTTGTTGGAAACGTCTAAAAATGATTGGGAAGCTGTACTTTTTCAGATGTTGGCGAAGAGTTTTGGGTCTCGTGTGAATGGAGAAGCCATGCTAGCAGTAGCTGAGTCTATAGAGATTTCGGTTTTAAGAAAAGAAATGCATGATCCATTGAGGTTCTCAGCATTACTATATGGTCAGGCGGGATTACTAGAAGGTCAGATAGAAGATACATATTATGAGCAACTTAGAGAGGAGTATCTGTATGTAAAACACAAGTATGGATTGAAAGGTGTGAGTAAAGGCCAGTTGCAGTTTTTTAGAATGCGGCCTCATAATTTTCCAACCGTTCGTATTGCTCAACTTGTGAGCCTGTATACTCAAAAGTCACATTTATTTGCTGCCATTGTTGCAGCTAAAGAACTGGATGAATATTATAAATTGTTTGATGTTCAAGTGAGTGAGTACTGGAAATATCATTTCAATTTTGGGAAGGAGAGTAAACCTAGCCCTAAAAAGTTGACAAAAGCTTTTATAGACCTACTTATTATAAATACCATACTGCCTTTAAAATTTCAATACCTAAAAAGTATTGGAAAACTAAATGATGGAGAAATCATACATGTCATTTCAAAAATCAAACCAGAAAGGAATAGTATTCTAGATAAATTTTCTGAGTTGGGTATTAAAGCAGAGAACGTTATGGAAAGTCAAGCGCTATTGGAGCTTAAAAATAGCTATTGCGCATCTAAACGTTGTTTAAAATGCGCAATAGGAAAAATACTTTTGAAGGAATAAACTATTTCTTAGGGCTCAAAATATCACCTATTCTTGCTACTCCATCTCTGTAATGGTATTTGGTAATTCTATTTACCGCTCTATTACTCGCAGTTCTTAATTGATTCTTAAGCACATTCAATTCTCCTCGAACGATGGAAATCAGATCAGAATTTTCTGCGCCCTTCGTATTCATTAATGTTCCCATTCTTTCGATGAAAGATTTCTGTAGATTACGTCTGAATACATCTACATTTCGCTGCGCTGCTGTTTCTGAGAAGATACCACGCCTAAGATCACGCACCATATCTATAGCTGCATAGTAATTTGTTTCAGTAGTTTCAGCATTCATCATTCTTTCTAACCTATTTGAACTCAATAAACTATATAGTTGTCTGTTCTGTAACCTTAACATACGCTGTGCATATCCGGTATGATTGATGTTTTTCAAAATATTCTTAGGCATTAACCATTTTTGAGTAGCAAATACATTTCTCTGCAACCATCTCATGGATTCTTTTTGTTTTGTCGTAGAAACATTAATATATACATCTCCTGTTTGTTCAGGTTTTTTATTAAACTCATAGATTCCACCAATATTACCTGTTACATGGCCTGCATAACGACTCCATACACCCAACAATTCTCCATACAACTCATTAAGGTCGCCGTAATTATTGGTCTGGTCAGAAGTCCATTTTGATAAGTTTTTAGCAACATATTTTAGATTCTTAACGCCATAGGTACTTGCTTTCACCTGATCATTTCCAATCCCTTCGGTTTGTGAAGTTGGGTCAAAAGCATTTCTTCTTTGGAATCCAAAACGGTACTTAGGATCGTCCCCTTTTGATGCAATCCATGCATCTAAAGTTTTTACTTCGTCTTCTGGAGTATTGGCGTTCTGTATAACTCGGTACCCCCAATTAATAGAGTAGTGGTCATAAGGTCCCAGCTGGCGAATAAAACGAATATTTTGATCACCAGGTTGCGCGATATAGTTATAACGAGCATAGTCCATAATACTGGCCGCTATTCCAAATTTTTGAGTAAACGGTCCAGATCGCAATGAGTCTACCGGATAGGCATAACTCGCCGCCATGTTGTGCGGTAATCCTAATGCATGTCCAACTTCGTGTGCAATTACCATGCGCATCATATCTCCAATCTCTTGATCCGGTGTGTCTAGAGTTCTGGCAGAAGGGTTCGCGGCACCCGTTTCTAATAAATACCTATTTCTATAGGAACGCAAATGATTGTGGTACCAGATAATATCACTTTCAATAATTTCTCCCGATCTTGGATCAGATACACTAGGGCCAGTAGCATTTCTTGTAGTACTAGCGACATAACGAATTACTGAATAACGAATATCTTCTGGACTAAACTCAGGATCTTCTTCTTTGGTAGGCGGATATTTTGCCATGATCGCATTTTTAAAACCAGCAGTTTCAAAAACCTTTTGCCAATCATCAACCCCTTGTTTTATGTACTTTCTTAATTTTTCCGGAGTAGCTGGATCTAAATAATACACAATTGGCTTTATAGGTTCTACTAATTCTCCTCTTGCATAAGCCGCAGGATCTTTAGGTTCTAATCTCCAGCGACGAATGTAGCGTTTACTATCTGCTTTTAACTTTTCAGAACTATAATCTACGGTTCCCACAGTAAAATAACCAACTCTAGGATCATATACTCTGGGCATCATAGGTTTTTCCGGTAACAAAATCATTGACTGATTTACTCTTACCGTAATTGTATTTGAGCTACGGTTACTTGGAGGTGTATCGGCATCAAACGTAAAATCTTGCACCACTTCAATATTCTTCGGGTAACTTTTTATTGAATTAATAAAGCTTCTGCTAGCATCCAGTCTACGTACTTTGTATCTTCTTCTATAAAATGCAGGAATACCTGTAATGGCCTTCACATCGGAAGAAAAGAATTTAGTAACATCAACTAAAGTAGCTGTTGAATCTTTATTGACTGTTTTGATCGGAAATGCATAGATAATAGGCTCTAAATTATTAGCCTTTACCGATTTATAAATCGGTAAGGAATCATCCGCTATGGCATTATAAGAACGTACCTTTAATAATAATTTGTTCTTGAATTTTTCCCATACCACCACTTGGGTGTTTATTTTAGTACCAGCATTTACATAGCCACCACCTAGGCCACCAGGAATCTCTTTCAATCTGGTTACCAATAACATTTCTGTGCCTAAAAAACTATCAGGGATCTCATAATAGTACTTGCCTTTGGTTTCATGTACATCGAATAAACCTTTATCAGTTTTAGTATCCTTATTTACAATACTTGCATACCCGTTTTTCTTTTTAGGTTTAGGCTTGTTTACTTGAGTAGGTTGATTCTTTTTGTTTCTTTTTGATTTCCTTCTTTGTGCAGTTGCTTCTGAGGGAATAGCCATTGAGCATATCAAGGCTAGTAGTAATAATCTCTTCATATGAAAAAATACTTGTTAGTTGTTGAAACAACTAAGGTATCAAATCTATAGAAATTAGAAACCTAGAGAATTGTTAAAAATAATTTTAACTATTGTGAGAGGTCAATTTTTAATATAAACTTTTAAATGTGGTAGGATCAGCTTCATGCATTATTGCATATACTTTTTCAAAAATATCTTCCGCTGATGGCTTAGAAAAATAATCTCCATCTGTTCCGTAAGCTGGTCTATGTGCTTTGGCACTTAATGTGGATGGTTTACTATCAAGGTATTGATATCCGTTTTGTGTTTCCACGATCTCTTGTAGCAAGTATGCAGAAGCTCCTCCGGGAACATCTTCGTCAACTACCAATAGTCTATTAGTCTTAGCGACTGACTTTACGGTGTCGTGATTGATGTCAAAAGGTAATAAACTTTGTGCATCAACAATTTCTACATCGATCCCAACTTGAGCCAAATCTTTGGCAGCTTCTTCAACAATTCTTAGCGTAGAGCCATAAGAAAGAATGGTTATATCTTTACCTTCTTTGATGGTTTCCACTACACCAATCGGCGTAGTAAACTCACCAAGATTTGTTGGTAAATCCTCTTTTAAACGATATCCGTTTAAGCACTCTACTATTAAAGCAGGGTCATCAGATTGTAATAATGTATTATAGAATCCCGCTGCTTTCGTCATGTTTCTAGGGACCAATACATGAATCCCCCGTACATTATTGATGATGCCTCCCATAGGAGATCCGGAGTGCCAGATTCCTTCTAAACGATGTCCTCTTGTTCTTATAATCAATGGTGCTTTTTGCTTTCCAAACGTTCTATAACGTAGGGTAGCTAAATCATCGCTAATGATCTGTAGAGCATATAATAGATAATCTAAATATTGAATCTCTGCAATGGGTCTTAAACCTCGCATTGCCATTCCAATACCTTGTCCTAAAATTGTCGCTTCTCTAATTCCGGTATCCGAAACTCGTAGCTCTCCATACTTTTCTTGCAAGCCTTCTAGTCCTTGATTTACATCTCCAATATGTCCAGCATCTTCACCAAATACTAAAGCTTCTGGGTATTTATTTAAAATGGCATCAAAGTTATCTCTCATAATTACACGTGCGTCAACAGATTCTGCAGTATCGTTATAAGACGGAGCTACTTCAGTAACATTTAATGCACCTTTCTCGGTTTCACTTAGTAGGTGAGAGGAGTACTTATGTTCGGCACTTGTTAAATACGTTTTGATAAAGTCTTGCAGTGCTAATTTTTCGGCGAAATTCTCATCTTTTACGTATCTCAATGCTTTTCTTGCGGCTACTAAAACATCTTTCCTGATAGGCTCCACTATAGTATTCAGGTCATTTTTCAATTTGCCAATAAATGTTCCATTGCTACTTTTTGCTGCTACTTTGTCTAAAAGTTCAGAAGCCGTAAGTACTTCAGATTTAATTTCATTTGAAAATGCATTCCATGCATTTCTTTTTGCAACGCTGACTTCTTTTTTCGCTTCTTTTTCTAAAGCAATTAGTTCTTCTTCAGAGTCTACAAACTTGAAGCTTCCACCATCGCCGTCTTCTAACTCAAATTCTAAAATCCATTGACGCATTTTTACAATACAATCATGTTCTTGTTCCCATTGTAATCTTGCTGGGTTTTTGTACCGTTCGTGAGATCCAGAAGTTGAATGACCTTGAGGTTGTGTGAGTTCTTTTACATGAATCAATACAGGAATATGTTGTTCTCTAGCAATTTTTGACGCTTTATTGTAAACATCTACTAATTGAACATAATCCCATCCATTGACTACGAAAATTTCATAACCATTTGTATCGTCTTCTTTTTGAAACCCTTTTAAGATTTCTGAAATACTTTCTTTAGTAGTTTGATATTTTGCATGTACGGAAATTCCATATTCATCATCCCAAACACTCATTACCATCGGTACTTGCATTACACCAGCAGCATTTATGGTCTCGAAGAATAATCCTTCACTAGTACTGGCATTTCCAATGGTTCCCCAAGCAACTTCATTTCCGTTAACGGAAAAATTGGTGTGCTCTTCTAAGCCTTTTACATTTCTAAAGACTTTAGAAGCTTGTGCTAAGCCTAATAAACGCGGCATCTGACCTGCAGTAGGAGAGATGTCTGCGCTTGAGTTCTTTTGTGCGGTTAAATTTTTCCAGCTTCCGTCTTCGTTTAAACTGTGTGTAGCAAAGTGACCGCCCATTTGGCGACCAGCTGACATAGGTTCTATGTCAATATCTGTATGTGCATAAAGACCGGCAAAAAACTGTTGTGCATCGAGTTCACCAATGGCCATCATAAAGGTTTGATCCCGATAATAACCTGATCTAAAATCACCATTTTGAAATGCTTTAGCTAAAGCAAGTTGTGGAACTTCTTTTCCATCTCCAAAAATTCCAAATTTTGCTTTTCCAGTCAAAACCTCTCTTCTTCCTAATAAACTACACTCTCTACTAATACGCGCAATCTTGTAATCTCTTAACACTTCATTTTTAAAGTCATTAAAGGAAAGTTCTGTAGCATTTGTAGTAGTAGCATTCGACATAATCAATGGAATTTTTGTGTTCCGCAAAGGTAGTTTTTTTAGATGAAATTTAAAAATTTAGTTTTTTACTAAAGATAATTCAATAAAAAGCATAAAAAACAACAAAAGAGTGCGAATTCTATAAAAACCCTCGCCTAAAAAAGTTAAAAATAGCCCTTGGGTTTGCAGTTATGACAAACCTAATCTTCTTAGGGTAGGCTTGTTGCCCTACTTCCCAGCCATTATTTGAGTATAAAGGAAAATACAATTCGAAGATATTATGTACAAAATTAAGTCTGATACCACTTTCATATGCAAAATATACTTGATCCCCACGATTTTTTAGAAATGCAACATCGTTATATATTTCAAGCCAACGCCATAACCCAATATTTGAATTGAAAGAAAGCATAAATTGATTTGCAAATCGAGTTGGTAGTACAGATTTAAATCCTCCTTCTGCCAATATAAACTGTTGGCTAAAAATACCTGAATTCTCAGATCGACCTATATAATTTAACTGGAACAAATAGTCATTCGCACGATCTAAACCAAAACTGAAATAATCGCCTTGAGAGTTGTTAGTTAAAAATGCCCCGGCATATAACCTGAAATCGAGCTGCGTATTGCGATCTGTTAAACTTCTAAAACGAAATTCTGCGATGGCTTTGGAGAACTTACTTCCAATTTCCGTACTAAGGTTGTATTTGAAACCGCTAATAATGTTTGGGTTATTATAGAAGTAACTTAATCGAAAAATACTATACTTATCTTGATCGTTTTTAATAACTCCAGGTGCAACTTCTTTATCAACATTAAAAAGCCTTGCAGATAATACACGCACTCCGGCATCTCTAAGTGTTTTTCTTTTAAACTCAATGCTGACGCTTTGATTAAATGAGTTATATGCCAGATCGGGAGCATAATGTAAATTACTTCCGCTTATGGAATAGGTCATTCTGTAGATACTTGTCTTTTCAAAGTATTGGTAATATCTTGTGAAAAAAGTGCCTGTTAGCGAATTACTCTTTGTTCCATAAGATGGTGTAAAACCAAACTGTAAGTTTCGAGTTAAAACCGGCTTATTATGTAACTTCATTCCGAGTAAAACTCCATCATAGAAATTATACTTTACATCTGGTTGATAAAATAATTGATGGTAATAGGAATCATTTACATCTTTAATAAATGTAAGTTTTAAAGGCTTATTAAAAAGACCTCCTTTTAAACTTTTAGAATTATCAATTGTATTATGCTCGGGATACGTGTTTTCATAATTTAAAGAAAGCCTATCAAAATCCCCCTTTGCAATGCGTACGGTTTTAACACTATCAATATTAGTATACCACTTTTTAAAAACAATCTTTTTATCTTTTATACCATATAGGGCGATAGGTGCCGTAATATTCCTTTTATTCTTGATCGTAACATCAATGGAATCACCAATAACTACTGTTTTCTTAATGGTGTAGTCAATTTTTTTATTGGTTGTGATATAGTTGCCGAAAAACCAATTTACATTTTTGTTGGTTTTACTTTTTACAATAGCTGCAAACGAATTACTTGTGGTTGTTTTTAAATTATTATTTATATAAAACTCTTGAATTGCATTCTTAACAACACCTTCTTCTAGATAGTCTTCTAGATACCGCAATCCGATACCTGCTTTATATTTACTAACAATTTTTCTGTTGAAGTTTGAAAGAGAATCTGCACGTGTTGTTAAAGATTGGTCTAAGAATTTTCTTGAGCTGAATTGATAGATAAAAGGGTATTTATCATTAAACTTTAGTTTAGAGAAATTAAAGCTTCGGACACCCCAAACTTTCGAAAGATTTCCAAGGAGGTTTACTTCCGGGTAATATTTCTCGGCGTATTTCATCATTAAGTAATACTGTATTCCATCTACCAACCAATAATCAGTTCTGTTATTTAGTAATAATGTATTTTCTATATATTTCTTAGAGATAGCTTTAAACATGGTCATATCCCACTTAAAGACATCTGAAAAAGGGCGTAGAAAATTCGGTAATTGATTTAAACCATAAATTGGATTTTTACTTTGAGTAATTCTATCAATGAACAGTTCTTTGTGCGGAAATTCACCAAGATATTTTTCTATAAATAAAAGTTCTCTGTTCAAAATCGATGTCCCCAATGGTTGCGCAATACTTTCATTTACAATATCTGTCTTTACATGAACACGATCTGTTTTGAAAGAAAAGAAATTCGGCGTTTTATCAATATTTAAAATGATGTCTTTTTTCTTCTTACCAATTAGAAAATACTCTTTTCTATTTTCTTTTTTGGTTTCGTCATATTGATATAAGTTACTTTCTAATGTGTAGATATCAGGAATACTTATTTCAATTTGAAAATCAGACACATCGGAATATAGGTCATCGATGTTGAGATTACTCATAATATTCCATCCATTGTGATAAACAGCTGGAGTCAAATACCAAAAACGCAAATGATAACCTTCCTCATTTTTTCCATACCCAGTAAATTTTGCATTAGGAAGTTTTACTGTATATGAAGAAGTTATAGTAATAGAGTCTTTGGGAAGAAGCACTTTTTTTAAGTTAATCTTTATAATGTCGATCTGACCATTCAGCTCTTCGAAATCAGCGGTTTCATAATTTACGGAAAGGTTTAAAATATCTGAAAAGCCCCTGTCTTCTGCTTTTGCAAAATACATGGCCTTCTTATAGTCTTCAATAAATCGCTTCGATAGTTTTGTTTTATTATTCCTATAACTATTAGACCAACTATGAAGATACACTTCGTTCAATGCTTCATCTGATTTGTTGTAATAGATGATGTCTTGCTGTATCGTTAAAATGGCATTTTTATCATCTAAAGAAGCTTTCATTTTTATGTTGTTCTCCTGAGCGTTAATGGCAAAGGAAAAGAGTAAAAAACAAGATATTTTTAAAATTGACTTCAATTAGATCTTTAGGAATTTAATAGGCTTTAACTGATTTCTTGTTTTGATGTAATAAACACCTTGCGATAAATGACTAACATCTAACTGAATAATATTTGAATTTCGTATGTTCTTTTGCTGTACCAACTGCCCCAATTGATTATAGATACTTATCTTATGGACGCTAAAAGATGGGTCAGCGTTAATTTCCAGAAAATTATCTACAATATTTGAACCAATAAACGAGATTGGATTTTCTACATTAGAAATACTTAATGTATTACTCGGAGTTTCTATATCCATAATAACAGGGAGATGGTCGCTAAATTCTATCAATGCATTACGAATAGCCTGACTATAAGTACCACTGCAACTGGTATTGCTTATATAAGAGTTGTAGCAATTTCCGTTATTTCCGTAAGATTTATAGCTATTGTTAACATAAAATAAATCCGAACTTGTATTGAAGTTTTCTGACATCATAATAAAATCAAACCTATCGTCTAAACCTCCGGTAGCACCACTATCATCTATAAGTCCTGTATTGCTAGTTCTTGTAGATTGTGTATGTATATCCGTAAAGGCATTACTTCTCCAAAAATAGTTGATATTATAATTGTTTGAATCAAAATAATCAGTCCCGTCACTAGGAAAAGGCTGTGATGGTCTATCTATAGGGTCTATCATTACAATAGGATAAGAATTATCCGTCAAACGGATATATGCTTCTTCATTACTAGTATACAAGTTAAAATCACCTGCAAACAGCACATGACTATCTGTGGGCATATTAAAAAGTTCTCCAACAAATTCATCCACCGAACTCAATCGTAATTGTCTATTATTATTTCCAGTAGAAGCTTTGAGATGCGTTACAAATACTTCAATTCTAATCGGGTTTGTATCTGCATCTACCGTATTGATCTTAAAGGTATACCTATTAATGTCTCTAACATTTGTAGTAATGATTTTACTAGATTCTAAGATCAATTTCTTAGAATTGTAATATACCATTTGCTGCAACCCCGATGCGGGCGACTGACTTAACTCGAACGTAGCTTTGGCAAAATCTGGATTAGATGTTAAAACTGCATTATTGAAAAGATAGTCAGAACCTTGCACATTGATTAGTTCACATACCATAAATAAATCTGGTTGTATATCATCTAAAATTGTTTTTAGATGTACTGTTTTATTCTGACTAACCGTTGAAGTAGAGTAGTTCAACAAATTATAGAACATCGTTTTTATACGAGTTTGCCCATTCGAATGAAATGCAAACAAAAATAAAAAAGAGATAACAACTATCTTATATGATCCCCTCAAAAAAATCATCTTAGAAATTAGGTTTCAAGCTATATTTCGCATAAAACTTGTTTAGGTGCTCTATAGCTTCATCAGCTGTATCTACGATTCTAAATAGTTTTAAATCTTTTTCGCTTATGTTACCTTCTGCAAGCAATGTATTCTGTATCCAATCGATCAATCCACTCCAGAAACTTCTACCTACTAAAACAATAGGAAAACGACCTATTTTATTAGTTTGAATCAATGTGATTGCTTCAAATAATTCGTCTAAAGTTCCAAAACCTCCTGGCATTACAATAAATCCTTGAGAGTATTTAACGAACATCACTTTACGAACAAAGAAGTAATCGAATTCTAAGTTTTTATCATTGTCAATCCAGGGGTTATCATGTTGTTCGAAAGGTAATTCTATATTTAAACCTACCGAGGTTCCTTTTCCTCTATGAGCTCCTTTATTACCAGCTTCCATAATACCAGGACCACCGCCTGTAATAACGCCATATCCATTTTGAGTTAGCTTAAATGCAACTTCTTCAGCCAATTTATAAAAAGGATCTTCTGGTTTGGTTCTTGCAGATCCGAAAATAGAAACACAAGGCCCTATTTTACTCAATTTTTCATACCCGTCCACAAACTCTGACATGATTTTAAAAATGGCCCAAGAGTCATTTGTTTTAATTTCATTCCATGTCTTTTGTTGTAATTTTTCTCTGATTTTTCTATCGTCATTCGTCATAATCTGCTATAATTTTAATAGTTAATTTTTAATTTAGTGCAAAGGCTAAATTAGTTCTTTTTTTAGAAATTTAGCGGTATAACTAGCTTTATGTTTAATAACCTGTTCAGGAGTACCTGTACATAAAACCTGCCCACCTTTTTTCCCACCTTCCATACCGATGTCTATAATATAGTCTGCTAACTTCACCACATCTAAATTATGTTCTATAATAAGAACAGTATTTCCTTTGTCGGTTAATTTATTTAAGACTTCCATTAGTACCCTAATATCTTCAAAATGGAGACCTGTTGTAGGTTCGTCTAAGATATAAAAAGTATTCCCTGTATCTCTTTTCGATAGTTCAGAGGCTAGTTTGATACGTTGAGCTTCACCTCCAGAAAGAGTGGTGGACTGTTGACCTAAAGTAATGTACCCTAATCCAACATCTTGAATAGTCTTTAGTTTACGATGAATTTTAGGAATACTATCGAAAAAGTTGACGGCATCGTTAATGGTCATATTTAGCACATCTGAAATAGACTTACCTTTATATCTAATCTCTAATGTTTCTCTATTGAATCTTTTGCCTTGGCAGGTTTCACATTCCACATGAACATCTGGTAGGAAATTCATTTCAATAACTCGGACACCGCCACCCTGACAAGTTTCACATCTACCTCCTTTTACATTAAATGAAAAACGACCAGGTTTATATCCTCTAATAGCTGCTTCAGGAGTTTTTGCAAATAAACTTCTTATTTCGCTGAAGACCCCAGTGTAGGTTGCAGGGTTGGAACGAGGTGTTCTTCCAATGGGAGATTGATCAATATCAATAACTTTGTCAATATGCTCAATACCTTTTATGCTTTTGTATGGCATAGGTTTTTTAACACCTCTATAAATATGAGCGTTAAGTATAGGGTATAGCGTTTCGTTAATCAACGTAGATTTTCCACTTCCAGAAACTCCAGTAACACATATCATTTTTCCCAATGGGAACTCTACCGACACATTTTTTAAATTGTTTCCCGTGGCGCCAGAAATCTTAATAGACTTTCCGTTTCCTTTTCTTCGTTTTTTGGGAACAGCAATTTCTCTTTTTTTAGTTAAATAATCAGCAGTTAATGTACTATGACTTTTAAGGTCTTCGAAAGTTCCTTCGCTAACGATTTCTCCTCCATGTCGTCCTGCTCCTGGACCTATATCCAAAACAAAATCGGCATGTTCTATCATGTCCTTATCATGTTCAACGACCAGCACAGAGTTTCCAATATCTCTCAGTTTAACTAAAGAATTTATGAGTTTTTGATTATCTCTTTGATGTAAGCCAATACTCGGTTCATCCAAGATGTACAGCACGCCTACTAATTGTGAGCCAATTTGTGTTGCTAAACGAATACGTTGTGCCTCTCCGCCTGAAAGAGATTTGGAAGTTCGATCTAACGCTAAATAATCTAATCCAACATCCAATAAAAATTGAATTCTTGTTCTAATCTCCTTTAGAATCTCAGTAGCAATAGTACGTTGTTTTTCAGTAAGTTTTTTGTCAACTTCCTGAAACCATTCAGCCAATTCATTAATGTCGAATTGGGCTAATTCGGAAATGTTTTTATCTAATATTTTAAAATGTAAACTTTCTTTCTTTAAGCGCTTTCCTTCGCATACAGAGCACGACACTTCATCCATAAAACCTTTTGCCCAACGCCTGATAGAAGTACTTTCACTGTTTTTATATTGACTAGATATGAATGCATTGATGCCTTCAAAATCGATTTCATAATTCCTGCTTACACCAGCCGCTTTAGACTGAATAGTAAATTTTTCGCTACCTCCATTTAAAATAATATCCATAGCTTCTTGCGGAATAGCCTTTACGGGATCATTTAACTTAAACGTATACCTATCTGCAATTAGCTGAAGCTGCTTGAATATCCAACTGTTTTTTTGCTCTCCAAGTGGAGCAATTCCTCCATTATTAATAGATACAGCGTTGTCTGGAATTACTTTTAAAGGATTTATTTCATTGGTAATACCCAATCCATTACAATTAGAACAAGCTCCTTTCGGTGAGTTAAACGAGAACGTATTGGGTTCAGGGTTAGGGTAGGCGATACCCGTGATTGGGCACATCAACTCTCTACTAAAATAACGAGGTTCATTAGCATCTAGGTCAATAACCATTAGAATGTTGTTACCTGTGTATAAAGCAGTTTTAATGGTCTCTTCTAATCTCTTTTCAGCATTATCATTGACAATGATTCGATCAATTACTACTTCTATATCATGCGTTTTATATCTATCTAGACGCATTCCTTTTTCTATTTCTTTGATCTCTCCATCAACTCGCACTCGAACAAAACCTTGTTTTGCTATTTGCTCAAATAATTCGCGGTAATGTCCTTTCCTAGATTTTATTAAAGGCGCTAAAACTGCAATTTTTTTATCCTTAAAATCCTTCAGAATTAGATCTTTTATATGTTCATCAGAATAGCTTACCATTTTTTTTCCTGTATTGTAAGAGTATGCATCCGCTGCTCTAGCAAACAGTAATCTTAAAAAATCATAAATCTCTGTGATAGTTCCTACTGTGGAACGTGGACTTTTATTGGTGGTTTTTTGCTCTATTGAAATAACAGGTGATAGCCCGTCAATTTTATCCACATCAGGTCGCTCTAGTCCGCCTAAAAATTGTCTTGCGTATGCAGAGAATGTCTCAATATAGCGACGTTGCCCTTCTGCATAAATTGTGTCAAATGCCAGTGAAGATTTTCCGCTACCACTTAAACCTGTAATAACGACCAATTTCTCTCTTGGAATCTTAACATCTATGTTCTTCAAATTGTGAGCTCTAGCTCCAAAAACTTCTATGTAATTTTGTTCTTCTGACATTGGAAAAATTGGAAAAACGCAAAGTTACACAATCCAATCTTATTTTTGGTTAAAATCATAGGAGCAAAATCATGATAAAATGCTAACTTGCGATTTTATAAAATAAGGTATGAAGTTTGTAGATTCTGTGCGACATTTTTTCGAAAGAAATGGATTCCATGTATCCTCCAGGTTTGCGGATAGGCTGGGTATGAGAACTATAAATGTTCGCCTATTTTTTATTTACATCTCATTCATTACTGTGGGTTTATCTTTTGGTTTTTACTTAACGCTAGCATTTTTGCTAAAACTAAAGGACTTGATCTACACCAAAAGAAACTCCGTTTTTGATTTATAATGAATTTATTTAGATCCAAATTACAGAAGGCAGTTATGCTATTAGCTTCGTTGGTTACCATTGGAGTTTTTGGGTATATGTTGTTGTCTGGATATTCGTTTGTAGATGCACTGTATATGACAGTGATTACCATTTCAACGGTTGGGTTTTCAGAAGTACAGCCATTGAGTGACGGAGAAAAAATATTCACCATATTCTTGATCACCACAAGTATTGTTATTTTTGGATACACAGTTTCTGCGTTTACAGAATATATAGTTAGCGGTCAATTATTTAAACAACTAAAACTTAAGAAGGTGCAAAAAACGATAGAGAATTTACACGATCATACCATCATTTGTGGCTTTGGAAGAAATGGAAAACAAGCTATGTTGAAGCTTAAAAGCTACAACGAACAGTTCGTTATTATAGAAAAAGATGAACATACTATTGGTGCTATAGAAGGCAAAGGTTTTTTATGTATTCATGGAGATGCAACAATGGACGAAACTCTTATAAGGGCGGGTATTAAAAATGCTAAGAATTTAATTACTGCCTTGCCATCAGATGCGAACAATTTGTTTGTGGTATTAAGTGCAAGTCAACTAAATAGTGAGTGTACTATTATTAGTAGAGCTTCTGATGAAAGTTCATATAATAAATTAAAAATAGCGGGTGCTGCAAATGTAATTATGCCGGATAAATTGGGCGGAGATCATATGGCGTCCTTGGTGGTTACTCCGGATGTTATAGATTTCGTTGATAGGTTAACCATAGCAGGAGAAACCACGACCAATTTGAAAGAGATAGATGTCAACGACTTACCAGAAAAATATGTGCATAAAACCATTCTTGATTTAGATTTAAGAAAGAAGACAGGATGCACAGTTATTGGCTACAAAACAGCTGAAAAGGAATATGTGATTAATCCTGAAGCTTCTACAGTATTATTAGAAGGATCAAGTTTAATAGTGTTGGGAAGACCAGAACAAATCAATAAATTAAGAGAGTTTTTTTAATGAAAAAAGTAGTTGTAACTGGGGCAAATGGACTCCTCGGACAGACACTAATTAACCTATTGTTAAAAGATGACCAAGCATATAATGTTTATGGATTATCTAGAGGAGCAAATAGAACAACTAGAGAAGATTTTTCTTACGCAAATATTGATATTACAAAGCACGATCTATTGCGAAAAACAATTGTTGAAATCAACCCAGATTTTATTGTAAACACGGCTGCAATGACGAATGTAGATGCTTGTGAAGATCAAAAAGAAGCCTGCACCATATTAAATGTCGACGTTGTCGAGAATCTAGCTGAGATTGCTGTTGATTTGGGTGCACATTTAGTCCATATTTCTACTGATTTTATCTTTGATGGTGAGAAAGGATATTATAAAGAAACGGATGTACCGAATCCATTAAGTCATTATGGATGGTCTAAATTGAAATCGGAGCAAGTATTGGAACGTTCTGGTGCTAGCTATAGCATTCTGCGAACGATTCTCGTCTATGGTTTGGTAAAAAATATGACACGAAATAATATTGTGCTTTGGGTTAAAGGAATGTTGGAAGCTGGCAATGAGATTACTATTGTGGACGATCAATATCGAATGCCTACCTATGTGGAAGATCTTGCCATGGCTTGTAAGATAGCAATGGATAAAAAAGCACAAGGGATCTTTAATATTTCGAGCAATACCTTATTAAGTATATATGAGATGGTACTTCAAATAGCATCGACATTTAATTTAAACAAAGACTTGGTGAAGCCTATTTCAACTGCCACGTTAAATCAAACAGCAAAAAGACCACCTAAAACGGGGTTTGATTTATCTAGAACAAATGATAAACTTGGATTTTACCCAAAAGGCTTTGAGGAAGATTTACAAAGATTTAAAGAAACCCTAACGTAAAAACTACTTTTAACCGCTAAAAGTTGTTCAAAGGGCATTTTTTTATGATATTGCGTGTCACTAATTAAAAAACAACTATTTCTCATGAAGAAAAGACTTCTTTCACTACTACTTCTAGTAGTTCCAATGTTAACATTTGCACAAGAAAAAGGATTAGATCAAAAAATAGATGAAGCATTTCAGCCTGTGTCTGATTTCTTCAGCAGTATAATATTCTTTACTATACCACTTGCAGGAAGGGATATACCTTTTGTGTTACTTTTATTAGTTGGTAGTGCATTGTTTTTTACAATTTATTTCAAGTTTCCGAATATTTTTCATTTTAAAACTGCAATTAATGTAGTGAGAGGAAAATATGACGAATTAGATCATCACGAAGCTGGAGATCCGGATTTAGCTATTGGAGGTGATATAAAAGGAACCATTAAAGATGAAAATGAAGAAGGAGAAGTAACACATTTCCAAGCATTAGCAACAGCAGTTTCTGGAACTGTTGGGAATGGAAATATTGCAGGGGTTGCTTTAGCAATTGCTTTAGGTGGACCTGGCGCAACATTTTGGATGGTGGTTTGTGGATTTTTAGGAATGTCGACAAAATTTGTGGAGTGTACATTAGGAGTTCAATATAGAGATGTAGGAGAGGATGGAACTGTGTATGGAGGTCCGATGTATTATATTAGTAAGGGATTGAAAGAAAGAGGGTTTGAAGTCCTAGGTAAAATAGCAGCAGTTATTTTTGCTATTTTCTGTATTGGAGGATCATTTGGTGGTGGAAACGCTGCACAATCTAATCAGGCAACTATTGTATTAAAAGAGTTATTAGGAACAGAAAGTACAGCTGCAGGTGCTATTATCGGGGTTGTTCTAGCCGTTTTAGTAGGGATTATTATTATTGGAGGAATTAAGAGAATTGCGTCTGTAACTGAAAAAATAGTACCATTTATGGCGGTATTGTACTTACTAGCTTGTTTTTACATTTTAGGAGTTAACTTTTCTTTAATTGACGATGCATTTTCTTTAATCTTTAGAGAAGCTTTTAATCCAACAGCTATTGGAGTTGGAGGAGTTATTGGAGTATTATTAGTAGGATTTAAAAGAGCTGCATTTTCAAATGAAGCTGGAGCAGGTTCTGCTTCTATCGCCCATTCAGCAGTAAAAACTAAATATTCAGCATCAGAAGGATTGGTTGCATTACTAGAACCATTTATTGATACCGTGGTAATTTGTACGATGACTGCTTTAGTAATTATCATTTTTAACTTTGGAGGCGATGCCTCAGGAGCATCAGTGTTTCAATATGGAGGAGATGGAGCCGGAGCTGTTATGATTGATGGCGCATCTTATGAAGGAGCCGGAATTACATCGAAAGCATTTGCTAAATACATACCTTATTCTAATGTGTTCTTAACTGTAGCGGTTGTTTTATTTGCAGTTTCTACAATGATTTCTTGGTCTTATTATGGATTGCAATCATGGAAGTTCTTATTCGGAAGAGGGAAAAGAGCAGATATGACGTATAAGTTATTATTCTTATTGTTTGTTGTAATTGGAGCAGCAGCAAGTATGAAATCTATATGGGCATTTTCAGATGCAATGATTTTTGCTATGGTTTTCCCTAATATGGTTGGATTATACTTCTTGTTCCCAGTTGTTAAGAAACAATTAAAAAGGTACATGGATGCTATTAAGACAAGCAAAGCTTAGCAGATAGGCTTTTACTAAAATATTTATCGGCGCTAAGAAAAAGAAAAAATGAAAAGATTAAGATCCCATTTCTGGTATACTAAAAACCAACGAAATGGGATCTTTTGTTTGTTGTTAATTATTAGTATCCTTCAAATAGTATATTCCGCTGTAGATTTTTCTGATGACAATCTCGATGTAAATACTAAAGAACTAGCGCTCTTCGAAAAACAATTTGATAGTTTACAAAGGTTGCGATTAGAGAAAAAGAAATTTAAACGTTACCCATTTAACCCAAATTATATAACTGATTATAAAGGATATCAATTAGGAATGTCCATAGAAGAGATTGATCGATTATTAGTGTATAGAAAAAAAGGAAAATTCGTCAACTCAAAAAAGGAATTTCAAAACATCACCAAAGTTTCAGATTCATTATTGAAAGAAATTGCACCTTATTTTAAGTTTCCAGACTGGGTGCTAAAAAGACAAGCTAAATTGAAAAGCAAAACACGAAAAGCTAGTGTTAATAAAAAGAGTGATACAAACTATACAGATCCGTACGTGATATCATCGACGGATATAAATAAAGCAACTATTGATGATTTTTTGACAATTCAAGGAATAGGAGAGACATTATCTGAGCGAATTGTAAAATACAGAGGGAAATTACAAGGGTATACCTATAATGATCAACTATTTGAAGTTTGGAATCTTGATAGAAAAACAGCGGAACGTATTTTGAAAGTTTTTAAAGTGATGGAAAAGCCTTTGATTAAAAAGATAAATGTAAATACAGCTAGTTTTAAAGAAGTACTTGCTATACCATATATAGATTATACACTTTGTAAAAAGATATTTGAGTTTAGAGACGAAGTAGCCGAACTTCAGAATATTGCGGAATTGAAAAATATAGAGGGGTTTCCTTTAGAAAAATACAATAGAATAGTCTTATATTTGTTAGCTCAATAAATAAACAACAAATAGTAGATGGCAAACATGTATTTTACCGAGGAACATGAAGCGTTCAGAGAAAGTTTTCGCGATTTTTTACATAAAGAGGTAGTACCACATATTGAAAAGTGGGAACAAACTGGAAATATCGAACGATTTATATGGTCTAAGTTTGGAGAGATGGGGTATTTTGGAATCAGCTACCCTGAAACATATGGAGGATTAGATTTGGATATCTTTTATATGGTGATCTTTTTAGAAGAACTCCAAAAGATAAACTCAGGAGGTTTTGCTGCAGCGATGTGGGCACATGTTTATTTGGCTATGACTCATTTAAATAAAGAGGGCGACGACAGAATAAAAAATGAGTATTTAACACCTAGTATCAATGGTGAAAAAATAGGATGTTTGTGCATTACGGAACCTTTCGGAGGGTCGGATGTTGCAGGAATGAGGTCAACGGCTGTTAAAGAAGGAGATACCTATATTATTAATGGATCGAAGACCTTCATTACAAATGGCGTGTATTCAGATTATTTAATAGTAGCGGCTAAAACGGATCCAGATGAAAAGCATAAGGGTATGAGTATTTTTGTGATTGACAGAGATACTCCTGGAATATCAGCTACTAAATTAGATAAGTTAGGTTGGAGGGCGTCAGATACTGGAGAAATAGCTTTTGATAATGTTGTAGTGCCTGCTGAGAATTTAATGGGAGAAGAAGGAAAAGGATTCCCTTATATTATGCAGCATTTTGCTTTAGAGCGATTGCTTATGGGAATTAATGCACATGCAAGAGCTGAATATGCTATTGAATATGCATTACAATATATGTCGGAAAGAGAAGCTTTTGGAAAAAGTATAGATCAATTTCAAGCGTTACGTCATAAAATTGCAGAAATGGCCAGTGAAGTAGAAGTGTGTAAAGAATTTAATTATTCTGTTGCAAAAAGGTTAGGTGAAGGCGGATATGTGGTGAAAGAAGCAAGTATGTCTAAATTGGTTTCTACGAAAATAGCAGATCAAGTAATTTATGACGCCCTACAAATGTTAGGAGGGTATGGTTATATGGAAGAGTATCCGCTAGCTCGCTTATCTAGGGATAGTAGACTAGGACCTATTGGAGGAGGTACTTCCGAGATATTAAAGGAAATCATTGCTAAGATGATTATTGATAAAAAGGAGTACAAACCAGCAACCTAAAAAATATTTAAGTTATTAGTTGTCAATTAAAAAAACCTCGTATCTTTGCAGTCCAAATTTAAAAAGACGACATTGAAAGGAGGTGCCAACATATGTTAATTATTCCAGTAAAAGAAGGTGAGAATATCGATAGAGCTTTGAAGCGTTTCAAAAGAAAATTTGATCGTACAAAGACAATGAAGAACTTGCGTAATAGAAAGCATTTTACAAAGCCATCTGTAGCGAAAAGAGCGCAAAAGATTAAAGCATCTTACGTACAAAGATTAAGAACACAAGAAGAGGTTGGTTAGACTTTTTCTTAAGAGATAAATAAGATCCCATATCATTAATGATATGGGATCTTTGTTTTAGATGAATTCGCTAACTTTGAATAAATGCAATTCAATAATGATTATTCAATCTTTTTTAGATTATCTAGCTTTGGAAAGGAAGTACTCTCATCATACTGTGCTGGCCTATAAGAATGATCTTCTCTCTTTTAAAGATTTTTGCGAAGTAGAATTTGATCAAAAAGATATACAAAATGTAGTATATGGTCAAATACGTAGTTGGATCGTTATGTTGGTGGAACAAGGAATTTCCAATAATAGTATCAACAGAAAAATAAGCTCATTAAAGTCCTTTTATACGTTTTTACAAAAGACCAAACAAGTAGAGTCAAACCCTTTAGTGAAGCATAAGGCATTAAAAGTTGAAAAAAAGGTTCAGGTGCCCTTTTCTATTGAAGAGGTGACAAATGTATTAAAGGATTTTGATGAAGAGAACTTTATAGGTCTTCGAGATAAGTTAATAGTCGAGTTATTTTATTCGACAGGAATTAGAAGAATAGAGTTGATTTCTATAACAATCAATGCAATTAGTTTTGAGGATGGGACGATTAAAATTCTTGGGAAAAGAAATAAAGAACGATATGCGCCTTTAATTACACCTGTAATAGAAACACTAAGGAAGTATATTAAATTAAGAAAAGAGATTGCACTAAATAATGAGTACTTGTTTGTGACTGATAAAGGAAACAAAATATATGAAACACTTGTTTATAGAATAATAAATAAGTACTTTAGTAACGTTTCTTCTAAAGTAAAAAAGAGCCCCCATATATTGAGACACTCTTTTGCCACACACTTGTTAAATGGAGGAGCAGATTTAAACTCGGTTAAAGAATTACTAGGACATTCAAGTTTAGCCTCAACACAAGTCTATACCCATAATAGCTTGGATAAAATAAAAAAGGTGTATAATCAAGCTCACCCTAGGAGCGGTAAAAAAAATAATTTATGAAAGTATATACTCAATCAATCAACTTTAACGCTTCTTCAGACTTACTGAAGTTCATCGAAACAAAATTAGAATCGCTTGTTAAGTTTCATGACAAGATCGTAGATGCAGAAGTTTTTCTTAAAGTAGAAAATACTAGTGATAAAGAAAATAAAAACATTGAGATAAAAATGAATATTCCAGGTTCTGAATTAATTGTAAAAAAGCAAACAAAGTCTTTTGAAGAAGGAATAAGTCTGGGAGCAGATTCGTTAAAAAGGCAACTAAAAAAATACAAGGAAAAACAAAGAGATTTATTAACCTTATAAATCTTGTAAAAAAGATAACAAAAAGTTTTAGAAATAAAAAAAACTTTATACATTTGCAGTCCGTTAGAAATAACGGGCTGTTTTTTTATAAAAACGCCGATGTAGCTCAGCTGGCTAGAGCAGCTGATTTGTAATCAGCAGGTCGTGGGTTCGAGTCCCTCCATCGGCTCTAAAAGAACAAGAAGAAGTTCATTAAAATAGTAAATTTAAGGGGAGATACTCAAGCGGCCAACGAGGACGGACTGTAACTCCGTTGTTTTTAACTTCGCAGGTTCGAATCCTGCTCTCCCCACAAATTTGCAAATTGCGAGAGTAGCTCAGTTGGTAGAGCGTCAGCCTTCCAAGCTGAATGTCGCCGGTTCGAACCCGGTCTCTCGCTCTAATTTTTTCCAAGCCGATGTAGCTCAGTTGGTAGAGCGCATCCTTGGTAGGGATGAGGTCACGGGTTCAAATCCCGTCATTGGCTCGATAAAAAGGTTTATAATTAGACACTAAATATATTTAACTAAGAATTAAAATTAATAATCATGGCAAAAGCAAATTTTGACCGTTCGAAACCACACTTAAACATTGGTACAATCGGACACGTAGATCACGGAAAGACTACATTAACTGCAGCTATTACAAAAGTTTTGGCGGACGCAGGTTTGTCTGAAGCTAAAGATTTCGATCAAATCGATAATGCTCCAGAAGAAAAAGAAAGAGGTATTACAATTAATACATCTCACGTTGAGTATCAAACAGCTAATCGTCATTACGCTCACGTTGACTGTCCAGGTCACGCGGATTACGTAAAGAACATGGTAACTGGTGCGGCTCAAATGGACGGTGCAATTTTAGTTGTTGCTGCTACAGATGGACCAATGCCACAAACTCGTGAGCATATCCTTTTAGGACGTCAGGTAGGAATTCCTCGTATGGTTGTATTCATGAATAAAGTGGATATGGTTGATGATGAAGAGTTATTAGAATTAGTAGACATGGAGATTAGAGATTTACTTTCTTTCTATGAGTACGATGGAGATAACGGTCCTGTAATTGCTGGTTCTGCTTTAGGAGCTTTAAACGGTGAACAAAAATGGGTTGATACTGTAATGGAATTAATGGAAGCTGTTGATACTTGGATTGAAGAGCCATTAAGAGAAGTAGATAAAGATTTCTTAATGCCAATTGAAGATGTATTCTCTATTACTGGTCGTGGTACTGTTGCTACTGGTAGAATTGAAACTGGTATTGCTAATACTGGAGATTCTGTAGATATTATCGGTATGGGAGCTGAGAAATTAACTTCTACTATTACTGGTATTGAAATGTTCCGTCAAATCTTAGATAGAGGTGAGGCAGGAGATAACGCTGGTATCTTATTAAGAGGTATTGAGAAAACTGATATAAAAAGAGGAATGGTAATCTGTAAGCCAGGTTCTGTTACTCCACATGCTAAGTTTAAAGCTGAGGTTTACGTTCTTAAAAAAGAAGAAGGTGGACGTCACACTCCATTCCACAACAACTATCGTCCACAGTTCTACGTACGTACAACTGACGTAACTGGTAACATTAACTTACCTGATGGAGTTGAAATGGTAATGCCTGGTGATAACTTAACAATTACAGTTGATTTAATCCAACCAATTGCATTAAACTTAGGTTTACGTTTCGCGATCCGTGAGGGTGGTAGAACAGTTGGAGCTGGTCAGGTAACTGAAATTTTAGACTAAGAAATTAGTTTCAAATAATATTTTACAATCAAGGTGTCCCGATATTTTTTCGGGATGCCTTTATGAATAAATATAGAGACGGGTTTAGCTCAGTTGGTAGAGCACTGGTCTCCAAAACCAGGTGTCGGGAGTTCGAGTCTCTCAACCCGTGCAAAAATAGTAAGGAGATAGTGTCTCTTAATTAGTTTACACTGAACAAAGTTGAAGTGTGCAAAAACAAAATAATAAAATGGGATTTATACAATATATCAAAGATTCATTTGAAGAACTAAATAATCACATGACATGGATTTCTAGAGAAAATGCTCAGAAAACCACTGTTACTGTTGCTGTGTTTACCATATTGTTTGCGTTAGCAGTGGCAGCCATTGATTTGGTTTTTCAAACGGGACTAGATAATTTTTTCCAATTATTTTAATATAGAGCTATGACTGATACAGTAATGAAATGGTATGTTGTTAGAGCCATCGGAGGGCAAGAGAATAAAGTGAAGTCTTATATAGAGACTGAAATTTCTCGTTTAGGTCTTTCTGATTTTGTAAGTAAGGTATTAGTACCTACTGAGAAAGTGATTCAGATACGAAATGGAAAGAAAGTAAACAAAGAGAAGGTTTATTTTCCTGGATATATTATGGTAGAAGCAAATCTATCTGGAGAAGTTCCTCACGTTATCAAGGCAATCACTGGAGTTATAGGATTTTTAGGCGAAACCAAAGGAGGAGAGCCTGTTCCTATGCGTAAATCAGAAGTGAATAGAATGCTAGGTAAAGTTGATGAACTTGCGATTCAAGATGAAAACATAGCAATCCCTTATACGGTAGGTGAAACTGTAAAAGTTGTAGATGGACCATTTAATGGTTTTGACGGGACTATTGAAAAGGTGAATGAAGAAAAGAGAAAGTTAGAAGTTATGGTTAAGATCTTCGGACGTAAAACTCCATTAGAACTTAGCTATATGCAAGTAGATAAAATATAATTGTTACACAAATATATACCGATGTGTTTTTTAGCTTCCAATTTTAAAATACATCAACTATAAACATTTATTAAAATGGCAAAAGAAGTTAGTAAAGTAGTTAAATTACAAGTAAGGGGAGGCGTAGCGAATCCATCGCCGCCGGTTGGACCCGCTTTAGGTGCTGCTGGTGTTAACATCATGGAGTTCTGTAAGCAGTTTAATGCGAGAACTCAAGATAAGCAGGGTAAAGTATTACCTGTTGTTATTACCGTGTATAAAGACAAGTCTTTTGACTTTGTTGTAAAAACACCTCCGGCAGCAGTACAATTAATGGAAGCGGCCAAAATCAAAAAAGGTTCAGGTGAACCAAACAGAAAGAAAGTAGCATCAGTTACTTGGGATCAGATCAAAACTATTGCAGAAGATAAAATGGTAGATTTAAATGCATTTGAAGTTTCTTCAGCGATGAGAATGATCGCAGGTACAGCACGTTCTATGGGATTAACAGTAAAAGGTGATGCACCAGCATAAACTTTATAAAAACTAGTAAAATGGCAAGATTAACAAAAAAGCAAAAAGAAGCTTACGCTAAATTAGATAGCTCTAAGTCTTATGATATTGAGGCGGCTTCTGCTCTAATCAAAGAAATTACTAATGTAAAGTTTGATGCATCTGTAGACCTAGCTATTCGTTTGGGTGTAGATCCTCGTAAAGCCAATCAAATGGTAAGAGGAGTTGTTACATTACCACACGGTACAGGTAAGGATGTAAAAGTGCTTGCATTAGTAACACCAGACAAAGAAGCTGAGGCACAAGATGCTGGAGCTGATTATGTTGGGTTAGATGAATACCTTCAAAAGATTAAAGGAGGTTGGACAGACGTAGACGTTATTATTACAATGCCTAGTGTTATGGGTAAATTAGGTCCTTTAGGAAGAGTTTTAGGTCCTAGAGGTTTAATGCCAAACCCAAAGACTGGTACGGTAACTATGGATGTTGCTAAAGCTGTAAAAGATGTAAAAGCTGGTAAAATTGACTTTAAAGTTGATAAGACTGGTATTATACATGCAGCTATAGGTAAAGTATCTTTTGATGCTGATAAGATTGCAGAAAATGCAAACGAATTAGTTCAAACGATTATCAAGTTAAAACCAACAGCGGCGAAAGGAGCTTACATAAAAAGTGTTTTTATGTCTAGTACTATGAGCCCAAGTGTTGAAGTTGAGGTAAAACCTGTTTAATAGCAGTTAAAACGTATAATTATGACTAGAGAAGAAAAATCACAAGTAATACAGGATTTAACAGCCACATTAGCAGATACTAATACTATCTACCTAGCAGATATTTCTGGGTTAGATGCATTAACTACTTCAAATTTACGTAGAGCTTGTTTTAAGGCAAACGTAAAATTGGCTGTTGTAAAAAATACATTGCTTTCAAAGGCAATGGAAGCTTCTGATAAGGAGTTTGGAGAATTACAAGATATATTAAAAGGTAATACTTCTTTAATGATTGCTGAAGCTGGTAATGCACCTGCTAAAGTAATTAAAGAGTTCAGAAAAAAATCAGATAAGCCTTTATTAAAAGGTGCTTATGTTGAAGAGGCAGTGTATGTAGGAGATGATCAATTAGATGCTCTTGTAAACATTAAATCTAAAGAAGAACTTATTGGAGATATTATCTCATTATTACAATCACCTGCTAAGAATGTTGTTTCAGCATTACAATCAGGAGGAGGTAAAATATCTGGTATTCTAAAAACATTATCAGAAAAATAAATTAGCGCACTAATAAACTAAATAATAAAAAATTTTTAAAAACAATTGAAATGGCAGATTTAAAAGATTTCGCAGAACAATTAGTAAACTTAACTGTAAAAGAGGTTACTGAATTAGCTGATATTTTAAAAGAAGAATACGGTATTGAGCCTGCAGCAGCAGCTGTAGCAGTAGCAGGACCAGCAGCAGGTGGTGCTGATGGTGGTGCTGAAGAAAAAACTGAATTCGACGTAATCTTAAAAGCAGCAGGTGGTTCTAAATTAGCGGTAGTAAAGTTAGTTAAAGAATTAACTGGATTAGGATTAAAAGAAGCTAAAGGTATCGTAGATAGCGCACCAGCTCCAATCAAGGAAGGTGTTTCTAAAGACGAGGCTGAAGGTCTTAAAGCTTCATTAGAAGAAGCTGGAGCTGAGGTTGAGCTTAAATAAGCTTACCTAGTTTAAACAAATTTAGGTTTAGGTACTAAGAATCTAGCGATTCTTAGACCTAAACCATTTTGTGTATATATTCGTTCTTTATTTAATTCAGATTTTTAATCAAAAATATTTTCTCTTTTGACAACGAAAAACACTACAGAAAGAATCAATTTCGCCTCTTCAAAACTTGGAACTGACTATCCAGATTTCTTAGATATTCAGGTAAAGTCATTTCAAGACTTTTTCCAATTACAGACTAAGGCTGAAGAAAGAGGTGAAGAAGGTTTGTACAAGACCTTCATGGATAATTTCCCAATTACCGATACACGTAACAACTTTGTATTAGAATTTTTAGACTACTTTGTAGATCCACCAAGATACAGCATTCAAGAATGTATCGAGAGAGGATTAACACACAGTGTGCCTTTAAAAGCGCGTCTAAAATTATACTGTACAGATCCGGAGCATGAAGATTTCGAAACGATTGTACAAGATGTTTACTTAGGGACTATTCCTTATATGACAAACGCTGGTACCTTTGTAATCAACGGAGCGGAAAGAGTTGTTGTATCACAATTACACAGATCTCCTGGAGTATTCTTCGGGCAGTCATTCCATGCAAACGGTACAAAATTATACTCTGCAAGAGTAATTCCTTTTAAAGGATCTTGGATTGAGTTTGCAACAGATATCAATAGCGTTATGTACGCCTATATTGATAGAAAGAAAAAATTACCAGTAACTACGTTGTTCAGAGCCATTGGTTTTGAAAGAGATAAAGATATTTTAGAGATTTTTGACCTTGCAGAAGAGGTAAAAGTTTCTAAAGCTGGGTTAAAGAAAGTATTAGGACGTAAGTTAGCAGCCAGAGTGTTGAAGACTTGGTTCGAAGACTTTGTAGATGAAGATACGGGAGAGGTAGTTTCTATTGAGAGAAATGAAATTATTTTCGATCGTGATACGATCATCGAAAAAGAACATATTGACGAAATAATTGAAGCAGGAGCTAAAACTGTGTTACTTCATAAAGAAGATAATCAGCAAGCAGACTATGCAATTATTCACAACACATTACAAAAAGATCCTACAAACTCTGAAAAAGAGGCTGTAGAACATATCTATAGACAATTACGTAACGCTGAACCGCCAGATGAAGAAACGGCAAGAGGAATTATTGATAAATTATTCTTCTCTGAGCAACGTTACAACCTAGGAGAAGTTGGACGTTTTAGAATGAATACTAAATTGGGTCTAGATGTAGATATTAACCAAAAAGTATTGACAAAGTTAGATATCATTACGATTATAAAATATCTAATTGAGTTAATAAATTCTAAAGCAGAAGTGGATGATATTGATCACTTATCTAACCGTCGTGTTAGAACTGTAGGTGAGCAATTAGCAGGTCAGTTTGGTGTTGGTTTAGCACGTATGGCACGTACAATTCGTGAACGTATGAATGTTCGTGATAATGAGGTGTTTACTCCAATAGATTTGATCAATGCGAAGACATTATCTTCCGTGATTAATTCATTCTTTGGAACGAATCAGTTATCTCAGTTTATGGATCAAACAAATCCATTAGCAGAGATTACACATAAACGTAGATTGTCTGCATTAGGACCTGGAGGTTTATCGAGAGAGAGAGCAGGATTTGAGGTGCGTGATGTGCACTATACACATTACGGTCGTTTATGTCCGATTGAAACTCCTGAGGGACCAAATATTGGTCTGATTTCATCACTTTCTGTATTTGCAAAAGTGAACAATTTAGGATTTATTGAAACTCCATATAGAGAGGTGAAAGAAGGTGCTGTAGATGTTAAGCAAGATCCAATTTACCTAAGTGCAGAAGAGGAAGAAGGTAAGAAGATAGCACAATCTAACTTAGAGTTAGAGGATGATGGAAGTTTTGCAAACGATAGAGTAATTGCAAGAGAAGAAGGAGATTTCCCTGTGGTAACTCCAACGGATGTTGATTATATGGACGTTGCTCCAAATCAGATTGCTTCTATTTCTGCATCGTTGATTCCTTTCTTAGAGCATGATGATGCGAACCGTGCATTGATGGGATCGAATATGATGCGTCAAGCTGTTCCATTATTACGACCAGAATCCCCAATTGTTGGAACTGGTTTAGAGAGAAGAGTAGCAAAAGATTCTAGAATTTTGATCAATGCAGAAGGAAATGGTGTAGTAGAATATGTAGATGCAAATAAGATCACGATTAAATATGATAGAACAGACGAGGAAAGACTAGTAAGTTTTGAATCTGATGAAAAGTCATACAATCTTATCAAATTTAGAAAAACGAATCAAGGAACATGTATTAACCTAAAGCCTATCGTAAGTACAGGTGATAGAGTTAAAGAAGGACAGGTTCTTTGTGAAGGGTATGCAACTCAAAAAGGAGAATTAGCACTAGGAAGAAATATGAAAGTAGCCTTTATGCCTTGGAAAGGGTATAACTTTGAGGATGCGATTGTAATTTCTGAAAAAGTAGTGAGAGAAGATATCTTTACTTCGATCCATATTGATGAATATTCTTTAGACGTTCGTGATACTAAGTTAGGAACTGAGGAATTAACTAATGACATTCCTAATGTTTCAGAAGAGGCTACAAAAGACTTGGATGAGAATGGAATGATTCGTATTGGAGCTGAAGTTAATCCTGGTGATATATTAATTGGTAAGATTACTCCAAAAGGAGAATCTGATCCAACACCAGAAGAGAAATTATTACGCGCAATTTTTGGAGATAAAGCAGGAGATGTAAAAGATGCATCGTTAAAAGCTTCTCCATCATTAAGAGGTGTAGTAATTGATAAGAAGTTATTTAGAAGAGCTGTTAAAGATAAAACAAAGAGAGCTAGAGATAAGGAAGCAATAGCTGAATTAGAAGCTTCATTTGTTTCGAAATTTGACGAACTTAAATCAAGATTAGTAGACAAGTTATTTGCACTTATAAGCGGAAAAACTTCTCAAGGAGTATTTAACGATCTAGGCGAAGAAGTATTACCAAAAGGTAAGAAGTATACGCTTAAAATGTTAAATTCTGTTGAAGATTATGTACACTTAACAAGTGGGACTTGGACAACTGATAAAGGAATTAACTCTTCGGTTGGAGAATTAATCCACAACTATAAGATTAAAGTAAATGACCTGCAAGGTGTTTTACGTCGTGAGAAGTTTACCATTTCAGTTGGAGACGAATTACCAGCTGGAATCTTAAAACTTGCTAAGATTTACATTGCTAAGAAACGTAAATTAAAAGTGGGTGATAAAATGGCAGGACGTCACGGTAATAAAGGTATTGTTGCTCGTATTGTAAGAGCAGAAGATATGCCTTTCTTAGAAGACGGAACGCCAGTAGATATCGTACTAAATCCATTAGGTGTACCATCTCGTATGAATATTGGTCAGATTTATGAAACTGTTCTTGGTTGGGCAGGTCAGAAATTAGACAGAAAATATGCAACACCAATCTTTGATGGAGCATCATTAGATGAGATTAACGAATTTACTGATGAAGCTGGAGTACCAAGATTTGGACATACGTATTTATATGATGGTGGAACTGGAAAACGTTTTGATCAACCAGCAACAGTTGGGGTAATCTACATGATCAAATTAGGACACATGATTGAAGATAAAATGCACGCGCGTTCTATTGGTCCTTATTCATTGATTACACAACAACCATTAGGAGGTAAAGCTCAATTTGGAGGACAACGTTTTGGTGAGATGGAGGTATGGGCACTTGAAGCATATGGTGCATCAAGTATCTTACGTGAGATCTTAACAGTAAAATCTGATGATGTAATGGGTAGAGCTAAAACATACGAAAGTATTGTGAAAGGAGATACCATGCCAGAACCAGGTTTACCAGAATCATTTAACGTATTAATGCACGAACTGAAAGGTTTAGGGTTAGACGTTAAGTTAGAGGAATAACACATATGAAATGCCAGAATGTGTGATACAGTCTGGCATTCATTTAATTATAAGCCTCTAAGAGGCCATTTTTACAATTTTAATTCGAATCCATTATCATGGCAAGAAACAACGATAAGTACACTGTAAAAAAGTTTAACAAAATCTCAATTGGTTTAGCATCTCCAGAGTCTATTTTAGAAGCATCTAAAGGAGAGGTGTTAAAACCTGAGACTATCAATTACCGTACACATAAACCAGAAAGAGATGGTTTATTTTGTGAGCGTATTTTTGGTCCTGTAAAAGACTATGAATGTGCATGTGGTAAATATAAAAGAATTCGCTATAAAGGAATTGTCTGCGACCGTTGTGGTGTAGAAGTTACCGAAAAGAAAGTAAGAAGAGATAGAGTAGGGCACATTAATTTAGTGGTTCCTGTAGCACATATCTGGTATTTTAGATCATTACCTAACAAGATGGGATATCTATTAGGGTTACCTTCTAAGAAGTTAGATATGATCATTTACTACGAACGTTACGTAGTAATTCAACCAGGTATTGCAAAGAATGTAGAAGGAGAGCCATTGCAAAAAATGGACTTCTTAACGGAAGAAGAATATTTAGATATTCAAGATACCTTACCACAAGAGAATTTATATTTAGATGATTCAGACCCAAATAAGTTCATTGCGAAAATGGGAGCTGAGTGTTTAATCGAATTATTAGCTAGAATTGATTTGGATGCATTGTCATTTGAATTAAGACACAAAGCAAATACCGAAACATCTAAGCAACGTAAAACAGAAGCTCTAAAAAGATTAAACGTAGTTGAGGCTTTTAGAGATGCTAATAAGAATAGAGAAAACAAGCCTGAATGGATGATTATGAAAGTAGTTCCGGTGATTCCACCAGAATTACGTCCATTAGTACCATTAGATGGAGGTCGTTTTGCTACTTCAGATTTAAATGATTTGTATCGAAGAGTTATTATTAGAAACAATCGTTTAAAGAGATTAGTTGAGATTAAAGCTCCTGAGGTTATTTTACGTAATGAGAAACGTATGTTGCAAGAATCTGTAGATTCATTGTTTGATAACACACGTAAATCATCTGCAGTAAAAACAGAGTCTAATAGACCTTTAAAATCTTTATCAGATTCATTAAAAGGTAAACAAGGACGTTTCCGTCAAAACTTATTAGGAAAGCGTGTTGATTATTCTGCGCGTTCTGTAATTGTTGTTGGACCAGAATTAAAATTATTCGAATGTGGATTGCCAAAAGATATGGCAGCTGAATTATACAAACCGTTTATCATCCGTAAGTTGATTGAAAGAGGAATTGTAAAGACAGTAAAATCTGCGAAGAAAATTATAGATAGAAAAGAACCAGTTGTTTGGGATATTTTAGAAAATGTAATTAAAGGACATCCAGTATTACTGAATCGTGCTCCTACGTTACACCGTTTAGGTATCCAAGCATTCCAGCCAAAACTGATTGAAGGAAAGGCAATTCAGTTACACCCATTAGTGTGTACTGCATTTAATGCCGATTTTGATGGAGATCAGATGGCGGTTCACTTACCATTAGGACCAGAAGCTATTTTAGAAGCACAATTATTAATGTTGGCTTCTCATAATATCTTGAACCCTGCAAACGGTGCACCAATTACAGTACCTTCTCAGGATATGGTTCTTGGACTATATTATATGACCAAAGAACGTAAGTCAACAAAACAAATACCTGTAATAGGAGAAGGATTAACATTCTACTCTCCAGAAGAGGTAACAATTGCTTTTAACGAAGAAAAAGTTGACTTAAATGCTGGAATTAAAGTTAGAACTCGTGATATTGATGAGGAAGGAAACTCAGTTATCAAGATAATTGAAACAACAGTAGGTAGAGTTTTATTTAATGAAGTAGTTCCTGAAGCAGCTGGATATATCAATGAAGTATTGACGAAAAAGTCTTTAAGAGGAATTATCGGTGGAATTTTAAAAGCTACTGACATTCCTGCAACAGGACAATTCTTAGATGAGATTAAGAACATGGGATACAAGTTTGCATTCCAAGGAGGATTATCATTTAGTTTAGGAGATATTATTATTCCTAAAGAGAAAGGAGCTATGATTGCAGAAGCTAATAAAGAAGTAGATGTAATTGTAACAAATTATAACATGGGTATGTTAACGCAGAAAGAGCGTTACAATCAGGTAATTGATGTTTGGGGATCTACCAACAACAGATTAACTGAATTATCTATGAAACGTTTGCGTGAAGACCAACAAGGATTTAACTCAGTATATATGATGTTAGATTCTGGAGCAAGGGGATCTAAAGAACAGATTCGTCAGTTAACAGGTATGCGTGGATTAATGGCGAAACCTAAGAAATCGACAGCTGGTGGTGGAGAAATTATTGAGAACCCGATTCTTTCTAACTTTAAAGAAGGATTATCGATTTTAGAATACTTTATCTCAACGCACGGTGCTCGTAAAGGACTTGCCGATACAGCACTTAAAACTGCCGATGCTGGTTATTTAACACGTCGTTTAGTAGATGTATCTCAAGATGTTATTATTAATGAAGAGGATTGTGGTACATTAAGAGGTTTAGAGGTTACGCCACTAAAGAAGAATGATGAAATCGTTGAATCTTTAAGTGACAGAATTGAAGGGCGTGTATCATTACAAACGGTATATCACCCAACAACTGAAGAAGTATTGTTAGAGCCAGGTCAAGAAATAGCTCCTGATTTAGCAGCTGCAGTTCAGGCTTCTGGACTTGATAAGATCCAAGTAAGATCGGCATTAACATGTGAGTCTAATAGAGGAATTTGTGCAAAATGTTACGGTCAGAGTTTATCTACTCGTAAGAAAGTACAGATTGGTGAAGCAGTAGGAGTTATTGCAGCACAGTCTATTGGAGAGCCTGGTACACAGTTAACATTAAGAACATTCCACGTTGGTGGGGTAGCAGGAAATATTTCTGAAGATAACAAGTTAACAGCTAATTTTACTGGTAACGTGTCTATTGATGACCTAAGAACAGTTGTAGGAAAAGACAACGATGGAAATGAAATTGATATCGTAATTTCTAGAACAGCGGAAGCTAAGATTACAGATAAGAAAACAGGAATTACATTAAGTTCTAACATTATTCCTTACGGTTCTACAATCTTTGATAAAGGAAGAAGAACCATTAAGAAAGGAGATATAGTTTGTCAGTGGGATCCATTTAACGGTGTAATCGTTTCTGAATTCTCAGGAAAAGTGAAGTTTGATAACTTAGAACAAGGTATAAACTTTCAAGTTGAGATTGATGAACAAACTGGTTTCCAAGAAAAAGTAATTACAGATTCTAAGAATAAAAAAATCATTGCTTCTTTACTTATTGAAGATAAAGATGGTAATGCTTTACGTTCTTATAGTTTACCAGTTGGAGCACATTTAATCGTTGACGATGGTGATATGGTTGAAAGCGGTAAGGTTTTAGTGAAGATTCCAAGAAAGTCAGGAAAAGCAGGAGATATTACAGGAGGTTTACCACGTGTAACAGAGTTATTTGAAGCGCGTAATCCATCTAACCCAGCAGTGGTTTCTGAAGTTGATGGAGTAGTAACATTTGGTAAAATCAAACGTGGTAATAGAGAGATTATCGTTGAAACGAAGACTGGAGATATCAGAAAGTATTTGATTAAACTTTCTAATCAGATATTAGTACAGGAGAATGACTTTATTAAGGCAGGATTGCCTTTATCTGATGGAGCAACAACTCCGGCAGATATTTTAAGAATTCAAGGACCATCTGCGGTGCAAGAATACTTAGTAAATGAAATTCAGGATGTATATCGTTTACAAGGGGTGAAGATTAATGACAAGCACTTTGAAGTAGTTGTTCGTCAGATGATGCGTAAAGTGAAGATCATTGATTCTGGAGATACCTTATTCTTAGAAAACCAATTAATTCATAAAATAGATTTCATTAAAGAAAATGATGCTATCTACGGAATGAAAGTGGTTGAAGAAGCAGGAGATTCTGAAAACTTAAACGCGGGTCAGATTATTTCTGCACGTCAGTTGAGAGATGAGAATTCTATATTACGTAGAAATGATAAGAATTTAGTAGTAGCAAGAGATGCACAGCCTGCAACAGCAGAACAAATATTGCAAGGTATTACAAGAGCATCGTTACAAACGAAATCGTTCATCTCTGCGGCATCATTCCAGGAAACTACAAAAGTATTAAACGAAGCTGCTGTAAGCGGTAAGATCGATACTTTAGAAGGATTGAAAGAGAATGTAATTGTTGGTAAGAAAATACCTGCAGGAACAGGAATGAGAACATACGATCATTTAATTGTTGGACCAAAAGAGGAAATTGAAAACAGTTTATAATTTATAAAACATGGACGAAAATCAACCAAAAGATGGACAGATTAATATTGAGTTAGACGAAAAAGTAGCCGAAGGGACGTACTCAAATCTAGCAATCATTAATCACTCTGTATCTGAATTTATTGTTGATTTTATCAATATTATGCCCGGTGTACCTAAAGCTAAAGTGAAGTCTAGAATTATCCTGACACCACAACATGCGAAGAGGTTAGCCAAAGCATTAGCAGATAATGTGCATAAGTTTGAGCAAGTACATGGAGAAATTAAAGATTATGAGCAACCTCCAATTCCAATGAATTTTGGACCAACAGGTCAAGCATAAATAAAAAAAACCGAAGCAATTAGCTTCGGTTTTTTTTATTTATGAATCTACCATAGTAGTTTTATCCTATGACCGATGGCTAAGAATAAGGCACCCGCACATAATCCGTACAAAATGATGGTGGTTAGGTATTTATTTCTTCCATATAAACCTCCTATAGCAAATAGTATAACAAACATAGTGGGTAGGTAGGTAAGAGGTGAGGCACCTAACTTATGAATCCACCAGTAATTAAATGGGTTCCTACACTTATCATTCGGAATTAATAATAGAAAGCTTATGATTAGTAAGAGCAATATGGCGAATTCTTTTTTGCCGTTATAATACAGCATAGCCGCAATAATGGGTAAGACCAGTAATCCAATACGAATTGCTGCGCTAAAAGGATATGCCGCAATGAAGATGTTTCCTCGATAGCATACAGGGCTTACACAGATTACAGAAAGCGGAATTGCCAACCAAAAAACAAATGCCCACTTTCCAGAGACTGCGGATGGCATCTTTTCCTTATGAATTCCTCTTAGATATATAGCAGATAGCGTAAAAGTCAACACAGCGCCAAATACAAATAGGATGGTAAAGAACTTTGGAAAATTAAACGAAGGCCTGATTTCTGAATAATTGTAGATGTCGATTAAAGCCTTTATCCAGAGTAAGTTGGCCATTAAAAAGGCTATTGTAATTAATGTGATATTTAGTTTCCTGATTTTTTTTGACATTATTTAGAGTTGTTTTAAACCGTACAAACTCAAACCTACAATACTTTCTTTGTTAAAACAAACGTACTTGATTGGTTTGATGTTTATCGAACAAGGTGAAATCTAATTTTGGAAATTCCAAGTCTTTGAAATACAGATTTCTAGCCAGTTTGAATTGCTTCCCGATTTGTTCTGCAAACTTTCCCTCTCCTCGCATTCTTTTTCCATATCTGCTGTCATTTAAGCTTCCTTTATGGCAATCTTCAATTTGATGTAAGATTTTATCTGCTCTATCAGGATATGCTTTCCGAACCCAATCTGTAAAAATCTTACCAATAGCTCCATTTAAGCGAACTACAGTATAGGCGGCTGATTTCGCACCTAGCGACGCTACTTTCTTCACCAAGGGTAAAACCTCATGATTGTTGATAGCTGGTATAATAGGAGCCATCATAACATTCACCGGAATTCCATTTTTTGAAAGTATCTCAACTGTTTGCAATCTTTTTTTAATCGTTGTTGTTCTGGGCTCCAAACTTCTTCGTGTTTCTTCAGATAGAGAGGTTATAGAAATACTGACATGAACAAGGTTCATTGCTGCCATTTCTCGAAGAATATCAAGGTCACGTAAGATGAGTGCGTTTTTTGTAATCATACTGACGGGGTGTTTCAATTTTAGTAAGACTTTTAGCATAGACCTAGTAATCTCTAGTTTTTTTTCTATGGGTTGATAGCAATCTGTATTGCCGGAGAACATGATGCTCTGTGCTTTCCAATTACGATTGCGCAATTTTTTCTCCAGAAGTTGAGCAGCATTAGCTTTGTACAGGATCTTGCGTTCAAAATCCAAACCCGCCGAATACCCCCAGTATTCATGGGTATTTCTAGCATAGCAATAAATGCAGCCATGTTCACATCCTTGATATGGATTCATTGAATACATCAATCCAATATCCGGACTGGTTACTTTATTGATAATTGTCTTTGGGAAGATTTCTAAGTAACTTGTCTTATTGCTATCTGCGCGCTCGTTTTCAAGCTCACAATAGTTTAAAAAATCATCCCGAATGATATGTTCGTGTTGTAAAAATCGATTGTGGACGTTTAGTTGCGCACCACGTCCTTTGATGTATTCCATTGTAGATCTGATAAAAAGTTAGAAATGCAAACGAGAATTCAATAAGAAGGTTCGATTCTCAAAGTTTGAAGTACTAAAGTTACATCAGAAAAATGAGAAAATGAAAAAGTGTTGATAAGTTCACATTAAATTTATTTAACAGGCAAAGCTTTCTTTGCCTGTGCGAGATGTCTTTCATTATGATAAATTATAACGCGAAGTGTATTTCCCAGTTGTAATTTGAAAAAAGGAAGTAAGGTAGACGTTTTTACTGTAGTTAAGTTCTTTCCTTCGGCAAGTTGTAACAGTTGTAACAATTGCTGTTGGTGATGTATAAAAGTACCTATGGTACGCTCTTTGTTTAATTCAGAATGAATAGGATTGACCTTTTTGAACGTTTTTACTTTTTTCATTTTTTCTTTGGGAAGCATGCTAAGGGCAAACTTGTTTCCAAGATAATTAGCCTTGAAAAAATCAGATTTAGGAATCGAAGAAGTTTTCATTCTTTTTCTTATTTCTGGAACATAAAAGTTTAAGCAAAGATTAAGATGCTCCAGACATTCTAAGGCACTCCATGAGTTGGAGTCTTTTTTAGAATTTAGTACATCATCCGAAACTGATTTCAACGAGTTTATATATTCCAGATGCGAATTCGTATAAGTTGTTAGTTCGCTAATAAGTAGTGAAGAATTGATTTTCATGTGTTAACTTTTTACAAAGTTGAGGAAATTCAAGGTTAAAAAAATTGATCCTAATCAAGGTTTTTCATAATCCGTGATAATGTTTCTGGAGTCATACGTAAATAAGAGGCAATATACTTTTGAGGAATTTCTTGAAACAGCTGCGGACTTCTTTTAAAAACACGCTCAAACCGCTTTTGCGGGGAGTAGGTAATAAGGTCTACTTCACGATCAATTTGCTGTAAAACAAAGTCTTCTAGCATTTTCTTCCAGATATCCTGATATTCTTCTTTTGAATTTATCAAAGCCAAATAATCTGCTTTAGAAATAACCTTGAGTGTACATTTTTTTATGGCTTGGATATAGAATATTGTAGGCTTATCATTTAAAAAACTATCTAAAGCACCCATAATGGAGTTTGGATAACCAAATCGAATTGTATGTTCCTCAACATCGTCTTCAATAAAAACTCGTAGGCTTCCATCTTCTATCCAATAAAGATTGTTATGAATCATCCCTTCCTTAACAAGATATTCATTTCTTTTAAGTTCAATGGTCGCTGTCCAATGATCTTCTAAAGCATTCAATAATGATTGTATAGCGCTCATTTTTAATATCCAGCAATGGTTCTATGTACGATTAATTTCGGTTTAACGTATGTAGTTTTTTGCTATATGAAAGGTAGTCAAATTACTGCTACGATTTGATAAAAGTGTGAAATTTGAATTGAAGGGGTCAAGTCACTATTACCTTTATATTTTAGAGTGTTTTTTCTTTTATACGCTGAATGTGTGCTTTCGTACACAATTATCCAAGACTCATGGTATTTTTTCGGAATTCTAGGTCTTGATTTCCCAACTTTAGGTTGTCCAATGGGATGGAGTAGCTCTTAACAAATGGTTATCTGTTTTTTATATTGGATATTTCTACTCTAAGATATATCCTAGTGCTATCTAACATTGGTGTTGTAATTAGAAAGAGATGTTTGAATTCAAGAACTACCATCAATTTTGGTTACTAAGGTGGAATCCGAAAAACCTATTTTAAAAAGAGTAGGAAAAGCTTAAAAACAAAAACAATGAAAACTATTGAAAGCATGTACGAATTGAGAACAGAATTAAAAAAAATTCCAAAAGCAAAACTTCAATTTGTCAAAACAATGACGGAATTTTTGGCCAGTAATAATATGAGTTTAACCGGTGATCTTTTAGGAAAGTTGACCTTCGCTAATTGTGATGAAATAGAAGAAATTCTAAAAGATGGACAAGATTCAATTGTGACATGGACAAATTAATAGACCAAAATGGAATTGGTAACTTCAAAGAAGTTACCAATTCCATTTTTATAGCAGACAGTATATTTTCAAAGGAACATTGTAACGAGATTCTTGAAGAATTTAAGAATGAAGAAAAATGGAATGTTGCTAAAATATCTATAGCTAAAGAGAACAAAACAGGGAAAGATGATATTATTGGTGTTGTAGACATCTCGCAACGGAATGCTTTTAATGTTACATTCAAAGATTTCGACATGTCCAAAAAACCAAGAACACTTCAATCATTAGTGAAACTCCAAAAGCAAGTAAGTTCTTTTACTACTAATGAGTTTGGTTTGGAGTTTAATCAATTTGGGAATGAACAGTTAATTAAATATCCGCAAGGCGGCTTATTTAAAGCACATACAGATACTCATAGAAACAACTCTCATAGAGCATTTACGATTATATTATACCTTAACGATGATTTTGAAGGAGGAGAAACCGATTTTCCAAATTTAAATTATAAATGTGAACCGAAAATAGGGAGAGCATTAATTTTCCCTTCAACGGAATTACATTGTGGAATGCCAGCTAATAGGGGAGAGAAGAAAATTATTGTTTTCTGGGGGTTTTATCCAGGAGAAAATAATAACAAAGAAAAGAAAAGTAATTATTTCAACCCTCAAATTCATTAGTTGCCATAAAAACTACATATGTTGATAACCCAAAAAAATAGCTTAAAGCTAACTCAAATAATGATATGCCACTAGCGAAAGAATTTCTAAGAGCCATGAAGGCACCTATACTATCATGGCTAGACAGTGATGATAAAGATGACTGGTATCTGGCTGCGGATAATTTACCCATCTGTAATAATCTCTTCCTAGAATTGCATACAAACTCTAATGAATCGAGGTGTGATATTATTACAAGTTTAGCATACTCGGATGGCACTCTATCTGAATTTTTAAATAAACACAATGCAACAACTAGTCCTGTATGGTGCAGAACAGTTGACTTCTTAGAAAATTGGCATGAGCAATTAAAAGGAAAAGATGGTTTTTTAAAAAAATACATCTTTTCGGTTTGGTTGGAGTTTGATTTACGACCTGAGTTTTACAATTCTATGGATCCTTCAATATTTATAGCATTAACTCCTTTTGCTAATATTGATGAATTAACAAAGGACCTGAAGGAATATCCAGATTTCCAGACCAGCCTTCAAAATAGCCTTCCTTTTCTAAAAGGGTTAAAAAAAGATGATCCGATAATATTGGGGCATATTGGCTACATGGCACCCCGTCAAAATAAAAAACAGTCTCTTTTTTTGAGAAGCTGTTGGAGATGTAATAGTGTTTCTCATTTTTTAGAATTATTAAATGAATCTAGAATTGTATTTAACTATGATATCCTGTGCAACCAAATCAAATGGATGTATGAAATTGAGGGCGATATTAACTCCTATTTACTAGATTTGGATAGTAATGAAACAGGGTATAGCTCTGAGTTTTGTTTAGAGTTAAATGTCTATAATTCTTTATCACCGCATAAAGAAAATTTACTCTTAAGAAAAATGGAAGAGTTAGGTTTTGTTTCATCGAAACAAAAACAAAGCTTTAAGAAGTTTTCTGGAAATTATATATTAAACTCTAAGAAACCTTTTAATTCTACTTTACATCATATTAAGCTTAAATTTATAGATTCACAAATTGCTGAGATTAAATGTTACTGGAGAGTATCTCTTAAACCTAGGCTTTGGTAGTCAAAGTAACGTTGATTAATCTTTTCGAAATTGCTTTGATCACGTTTACATACTCTTAATTCTGAATTACTTGTCAATTTCTACAGTTAATTCTTACGGTATTGGCAAACGTCTTATTGCTATTTGAAATTAATATCGGCGAGCTTTTCTTTTCCGTAATAGATAGTTGCATTTTTTAATCCCTTAGGAAAAACAAAATATAGATGCACATTTCTCGAACGTAATTTTTTAGGCTCAAAATGCACAATGTGGATGTCTGGATTCTTCTCGGTATTAAAATTTACCGGAATTTGAACATTTTTTATCCCCTCAAATTCATAATCCAAAAATGTATCATCAATATTAGGAGCATATATATACTCATTAGATTTCTTTTTAGGTTTTGTTTTGGAAATCTTTTTAAAATGCCACCAATCCGTTAAATTTTGAAACAATATATCTGTTGGCCTATATCTTAACTTAGAATTAAAATCTATCAATGAAAGTTTATTTGGATCAAAAATTTGACCTTTATTGTCTAAGGATTTCATTTTGATTTTTACACGTATCCTTTTTAATTTTTTTGACTTTACAGATATATTAGAAGCATTAATAACTTTACTTGCTTTTTTAGCTTTAATAAATTTTAACCTTACGTTGTCCTCCTTTATAATAATGGTTTGAGAGTTGAGAGTTAGGGAGGAAACAAAGAATAGAAGCACAACTATTTTGTAGGTAGTATTAATTTTCATAGGATTCTTTTTTTTAATTATGTTCAAATATTTGTCAACAGTAATATATCCAAACTTAGCATTTTTATTCCCGATAGCACTTGAATTAAAGGGCTATTAATAATTTTTAATAGATTAAAAAACCTATACAGAAGAGGGTATTTACTGTTCTAGATCTTTCTGGTCCTATTCAATAAGTAAAAATCAGCCAATACCAAAGCTGTTAGTGCCTCCACAATAGGTACGGCTCTTGGCACAACACATGGATCGTGGCGTCCTTTTCCTGAGATTTTCGTTGCTTCTCCATCAGCATTGATAGTAGCTTGATCTTGCATAATGGTTGCTACCGGCTTAAACGCTACTCTGAAGTAAATATCCATGCCATTGCTGATGCCTCCCTGAATTCCACCAGACAAGTTCGTTTTAGTAGAACCATCTCTATTAAAGATATCATTGTGGTCACTGCCGTTCATTTTAGCACCACAAAAACCACTGCCAAACTCAAAACCTTTTACAGCATTAATTGACAACATTGCTTTTCCAAGTTCTGCATGTAATTTATGAAAAATAGGTTCACCCAATCCAACAGGAACGTTTTGAGCGACACAAGTGATGGTTCCGCCTACGGTATCTCCTGCTTTTCTAACTTCCTTTATTTTGGTAATCATACGTTCTGCGGTCTCAGAATCTGGACAGCGAACATCATTACTTTCAGTTTTAGAAAAGTCTAAATCTTGATAGGGCTTCTCCATAAATAGATCACCTACAGATGAAGTAAATGCGTTGATATTAATATGTGAAATCAACTGTTTAGCCAAGGCTCCTGCCACTACCCAATTTGCAGTTTCTCTTGCCGAGCTTCGACCACCGCCTCTGTAGTCTCTTAATCCATACTTTTGATCATACGTATAATCAGCATGAGAAGGTCTATATGTATTGGTGTTATGCGAATAGTCTTTAGATTTCTGATTGGTGTTTTTGATCATAAACCCAATTGAAGTACCTGTCGTTTTTCCTTCAAATATTCCTGAAAGAAACTCAACGGTATCTGGCTCTTTTCGTTGTGTAACAATCTTAGATTGACCTGGTTTTCTTCTATCTAGTTCTTTTTGAACGGCATCTAAATTAATTGTAACACCGGCAGGAAATCCATCAATAACACCGCCAATTGCAGCACCATGTGACTCACCAAAAGTAGTTAGTTTCAATAAATTTCCAAACGAATTAAAAGCCATTAAAAAAGATCTAAAAATTGAGAAGCTAAGATACTATAAAAATTAGGAAACCATAGTTTAATAGCCATGACCAACACCATAACAATCAAGAATTTTTTAATCATTCCATCCCCTTTCTTTACGGACCATCTACTGGCTAACCATGCACCACTTGCATTTCCAATAGATAAGATTAATCCATATTTCCAAAACACCTGATCATGATAGGCGAAAATAAGAATGGCAATGCAATTAAAAACAAGGGCTACAAATACTTTAATGGCATTACTTTTTACTAATGTGAAATGGTTAATACCTGATAAGAAAAGTAACATGATAAATCCTACACCTGCCTGTATAAACCCTCCATAAAGACCTACGAAAAAGAAAGCAATAACTCCCCACCAAAAATGTTTTCCAGTAATCCGCTCTACCAAATCTTTAGCGGAGGTTTTTGGACCAAATACCATATATCCAACGATGAGTATCATGATAATTCCAAGGATTTTATTAAATACTTCTCCTTTAATGTTAACTCCAACCAAGGCTCCAATAACGGCTCCCATGGCAGCTGAGATTGCTAAATATATACTAAACGGGAAGGCAGAAACGCCTTTACTTTGAAATCCTTTGACTGCAAAAATATTTTGAACAATGATGGCAATTCTATTAGTACCATTGGCAACGGTAGGTGGAAGTCCTAAAAAAATAAGCATGGGTAAGGTTAACAAAGAACCGCCACCTGCCAGTATATTAATAGCTCCTGCAACAAAACCAATAAGAACCAAAAGAATGTAATCTAACATGTGCGAATTGTAAGTGTACAAATGTATTTAATTCATAGAAAAGATCTTATAAAAATGAAGCTTTAAAAAAGAAGAAAATGTTTTCAGAAAACAAAAAAGCTTTCTATATTTGCATCCGCTAACGGGAAACCGATAGTCGACTGGAGAAATGGCAGAGTGGTCGAATGCGGCAGTCTTGAAAACTGTTGACTGTAACAGGTCCGGGGGTTCGAATCCCTCTTTCTCCGCAAACAAGCGCAAAGCTTGAAAACAAAAACCACCAGGTGATACTTGAGTGGTTTTTTGCTTTTTATAACTTTTGCATTTGCAAAATGCAAAAAGAGGGAGGTTGGAACAAAATCCCTCTTTCTCCGCAAAAGGAATCTGCAACATTTGTTGCGGATTTTTTATTTTCAACAGTTTTGAAAATTCATTTATCCTAATTGTTGAAAATTAAAAAGAGAAAAGTTTTGATAGTTTTAGGATTCTATGCTTGTACAGGATTCCTCATTTGGGATCAACGTAGTTACTCCTCTTTCTCCGCAAAAAGCCTTGTAATTATTTGAATTACAAGGCTTTATTTTTTGAGCTGACAATATCGTTGACAGTTGGATCTGTTTTAGTCTTATAATTCAGTTACATTCCATATACAATTTCTTCCTTAATTAATCTTTTGAGATTTGTGATAAAGTAGAAAATAAGTCCAATGTTAATGGATATTAATATCTCGGTAACCAATCGCTTAAATGATTCTTGTTCAATCATAAAGTAAGTTAAAAAGGGAAGAAGTACCCCAAAAACGAGGCTCATAGATATTATAATATATACTAATCTGTCATTACCTTTTAAACCTAGTTTCAGTATCTTAAGATTTTGATATAATTCTTTGAAGTAAAATTCATGTATATCTGTACAAAGATTTCCCATTAATTGATTATTTAATTCTCTGCCTTCATATTTTTTATCTATTCTTACTATAGCTTCTAAAATTTCAGCTCTACTTTTGTCATTCAAACGATGATAAGTTATAAAATCATAGTCTTTTGTAAACCAATAACTCATGCGACTTGCGTATTCAATACTCATACATTTCTCAATAAATTTAAAGTTATAAACTCCTTTTCTTTGATAATGACCATATAAGTCTGAATCAGGAATTTGAAATTTGTCTTTCCTATTTTTAACTAGACTAATCATGGCCAAGTATAAATCTGAAATTGAGCTATGTCTTTTATCATTCATAAGTTTTTCTATAAGATCATGATCTACTGATTTATAATCACTAAATGACTCGAGTTTATAATCAAAATAATCTATATGTTTATATATGCTATGTTCTAACAGTCCTTTTGTTGAGGTATCGTCCTTCCATACATCATAGAACCGAGTTAATTCTTTACATATTCTTCTGAAATCTGTGATTTTTTGAGAGTAAGTTATGCTTTCTTGTATCAAATCTTTCTTTTGGTCTTTTATCCAAGAAATACGATTAAAAAAATGCGTAATTAAAATGGCTGAAAACAAACCATTAACAGTTAGTATTAATTGCAGTGTATCATTAAGATTGAAAGTAGAAGGATTGTGATAATGAATCCATGCAAAGATAAAAGCTATAATTTCAAAAGTTAGAATAATCCACAAAAATCTAAACCAATTGAGATACTTAAGGAAATAATAACAAATTGATACTTTATTATACAGATACATTTTAATTTTAGAGAAATCGTAATTTTTGAAATTCATTTAACTTTGAATAAATTATTAGCCCATTCCATTAATAAACACTTCCACAAACTCCACTATTCTTGTGGTAATTCTTTCTGAAATAGTGGCTCTCTCTCGTAAGCTAGGTCTTTCTTTTAATAAACCTATCACATCATCACGTAGAGGTGCTTTTTCTGTAAATAGATATTGACTAATTACCTCAACTAACTTTTGATAATCTAAATTTTCGTCGTCGCTCAGTTGTTTAACGGCTTTCTTTTTCTCATTTGTCCAATAGGTATCAAATTCATCGGCAACTAAATCGGAATCTCTGACCAATGGTAAATTCTCATCAATAAAGCGTTCAATGAGTTCTTTTTTGCTTCTTAATTGGCTTTCTGATGCCAACATATCAGAAATGACCTTGCGTTGCTTCTCTCGCTCTTTTGGTTTCTTTGTATCGGATAGTTTTGCTAGTAAGGTTAAGATGTATGCGACATTAATCTCGTCACGTCGTATCAACTCCAATTCAAAATCAATATCGTTGAGAATTGAGACTTTCTCTTTTTCCTTTTTTACGTCTTCTCTGAGGTCTAAGTATTTGCTTTGATAATCTTTGAACTCTTGTTCTGTAATTCCTAAATCGTCAAAACTGAATTCTGTAAACGTTGTTAAAACGTTCTTTAACCTTATTAATTCTCTAAAGGTTTTTACAAACTCTAACTGTTCAATTTCTGAAGGTAATTCATTCACGCTATCCACCGTAGGAACGATCTCTTTTAATCGGTCAATGGCTTCTTCAAATTTCTTGGTATAATCTTCATAAGGTTGTACTACAATTTCTTCAATGGCTTCTTTATTAGAAAATAAGGTAATGGCTTCATCAGTTGCTCCTTTTAAATTTCGAAAACAAACGACATTTCCTTGTGATTTGACCTCATCTATAATTCGATTGGTACGTGAATAGGCTTGTATTAATCCATGGAATTTGAGATTCTTATCTACATAGATGGTATTTAAAAGCTTACTATCAAAACCAGTTAAGAACATATTGACAACTAACAAAACATCAACTTGTCTATGTTTTACTCGTTTGCCTATGTCTTTGTAGTAAGGATAAAACTCATTGGTTGAGTAATTGGTTTGAAACATCTGATTGTAATCATCGATAAACTCATCTAACTTTTCACGTGTATGCGGTGTGTCATATTGTAGAGGCGTTTCCTCAACTTTGAAATCTTCATAGTCTTCATCGGGAATAAAACCAACGGCATCTTCATCTAATTGATTGGCTTTGTACGAATATATGGTAGCGACTCTTAAATTGTGCTTTCCTTCTTGTTTTTTCACCTTAAACAGCTCGTAATATTTAATGAGTGTCTTTACATTAGGAACGCAAAAAATAGCGGTAAACTTTTTGGTGTGTGTTTTTCGGTCATGGTTTGCGATGATGTAATTGGTGACAGCGTCCAATCGTTGAGGTGCTTCCATCACCTCAGTTTTATCAATACTATCTACATTGATGTCAATAATTTCATCATCATCTTTACTTTTAAATGTACTGATGTATTCAATAGAGAACTTTAATACATTTTTATCTCTAATAGCATCGGTAATTACATATTTGTGCAAACACTCATCAAACAAATCTTTGGTGGTTCTTCTTCCTAAAGCATTCTTTACGGAGTTGTCTTTGAAAATAGGCGTTCCTGTAAATCCAAACATCTGTGCATTGTCAAAAAAGGCTTTGATACGGTTGTGTGTATCTCCAAATTGACTTCTATGACATTCATCAAAAATAAATACCACACGCTCATGTTGTAAGCGTTCCATTTTTTGCAAATACTTAGGTTTGTGTATGGCTGTGTTTAGTTTTTGAATTGTGGTGACTATGAGTTTGGTGTCGTCTGCAAATTGTTTGACTAAGGAGTTTGTGTTGTTTGTTGCATCAATGCTTCCCTCACTAAAACTATTGAACTCTTTGATCGTTTGGTAATCTAAATCTTTACGATCTACCACAAATACGACTTTGTAAACACCTTCTAGATTGGTAAGAATCTGACTGGCTTTAAATGAAGTGAGTGTTTTCCCTGATCCTGTGGTGTGCCATATATAACCAAATTTCTTAGAGTTTTTTACACGCTCTACAATTGCCTCAGTTGCATAGTATTGATACGGGCGTAAGACCATCAATGTTTTTGAAGTATTTAACACCGTATATTTGGTAATCATTTTAGAAACATGACAAGGTTCTAAAAACTGTGTGGCAAACTCGCTAAGTTGGGTAATGATTTGGTTGTCTTTTTTCGCCCAATAGAATGTTTGTTTAAAAGTAAGTGCTTGTAATTGATTGTTTGCGTAGTATTTGGTGTTGACACCATTGCTAATGACAAACAACTGAATGAATTGAAACAAGCCTTTTCCTGAACTGTACGAATGACGTTTGTAACGTAGGGTTTGATTGAATGCTTCTTTCATTTCCAAACCACGTTTTTTCAATTCTATTTGTACCAAAGGCAAACCGTTGATTAAGATGGTCACATCATAACGGTTTTGATACTTACCTTCCATGGTGATTTGGTGTGTCACTTGGTATTGGTTCTTACACCAATGTACTTGGTTGATGAGTTCTATATATCCAGTAGTTCCATCATCTTTGTTGTAGGTGATTCTATCTCTAAGTGTTTTGGCTTTCTCATAGATATTCCCTTTGGTTAATTGATTGAGTAGTTGGTTGAACTCATTTTCTGATAGACTACATTGATTATGTTTTTCTAATTGTGTTTTTAGATTGGCAAGTAAATCAGTTTCGTCTTTGATAGTGACTTTTGTATAGCCAATCTCTACCAATTGATTGATAAGGTTTTCTTCTAAAATGTATTCTGATTCAGTTGTCATTACTTATATTTTCTAAATGCTTGTATAAATTGATATATACCATATCCAACAAAGAGTCTGCCGATAAAATCCCATATGAAAAACCATGTCCTTGGATTTGGATCAATGGCTTTCATAAAATCAAATCGATGAGTAGGGTTCAAAAATTGAACAAAATACTCCCATTGCCATTGTTCATAATCCCAAGTAAACTCAAAACTACCAATGTGTGATAACGTCAAATTAAAAAAGAATGTAGCCGCTAAAACTGTAAATAATCCTGCTTGTGCATAAGATAAACCAAACCAACTTGAAGCTCCATTAAGAAGTGAAATTCCAAGATTAGAAATAGGGTTGAAAAAATGGACTCCATGCCTTAATTGTTGCCATGATTGTTTCAAATGAGTTTTACTCTCTTTAACTTTAAATAGGATTGCATCAATAAAGTTTTTTTGCCCCTCTAACTGATGCTTTAATATGCGATAGGTCTCTCTTTTGTTTTCAATGGGAATCAAATCATGGTATGATACTGCATCCTCATATATTTCTTCATACGCTTTGATATAAGCACCCTTTCCTGAATACTTTTTCATTGTTGCTCTTACATCTTTATGAATTTTACTATATGTATTATAATCGCTAAACTTAAAATCGAAAAGACTCAAGTTCCCATTAATAATTGCTAAGGATATGTCAAATCCTTTTTCAGGAAAGGCTCCACGTAAAATCATTAACTTATCAATTAGAGCGTACGTAAATAATACATTTTCTTTAAATGTAACAGCAGAAAAAACTGTTATATCTCTGAAATCTGTTTTATAAAATGTGGTCGGATTGTGAAATGTAGAGTTCCAAAAGTCTGCTAAACTATTAAACGTTGTATTTCTGAAATTCACATTGTATAAATTACAACTATGAAATCTTACCTTTCCTTTTTTATCATTTTTATTTTCTTCACTACCAAAAATTGCATCTTCAAAATCCAATTCTTTTATATCACAACCTTTAAAAGTAATATTGTTTTTATTCCCGGAAGAAAATAACCTTTTTTCAAAAATACAATTATCGGTAAATTGAATAGCATTATCTGATGGCGTGATGTAAACGTCTTTCAAAAAATTACATTCTGTAAAGCTATAAGGGTTTATATTGCTATGTACGTAATCTTCTACTTCTTGCAACTTTTCTTTTAAAAATGGAATCCTTAGCTCAAAATCAATATCTAGATTGGAAAAACCTGATTTGTAAACAATAAAGTCCGTTAAGTCTTCTTCATCAGGATCATGTTCGATATAACTAACGCCTTTTTTCCAGACTTCTATTAACTCATCTATATTTTTAACAACCTTTCTTCCCATAACCTAAACAAACATCTGTTGCAACAAGCCTTTTTTAAACTCCTGGGTATTTTCTATTTGGGAACTAACCAACCCAATTTTTTCATCTAAAGCAGATAAGAAATTAGCGATTTGCGTTTGTTCTTTGATACTAGGTATTTTTATTTTTTCTTTTGAATAATGTTTAAAGTATATATGGGGAATTGTACTTCCAGTAATATACTTTGTGAAATCAATATTATTCAACAATGAATATATAAAATAAAGATTAGCATTGATTTTAGGCTTGATAATATCCAAAGTACCTAATACAGAAGATTTAGCTTCACAAAGTAATGTTCTTCCAACACCCGCACCATCTTTAACTATTGATATATAAGATTTTTCTTCTCGATAAAAATCTATTTTTTTTAATAAACCCGATGCGCCATATATTTTATATTTCCCAATATTTTCTTCTATTTTGTTTGCTGAAATATTTGAAGATTCTTTAGTTGCAACCTCCCCCAACTTCTTTTCTTCCCATTCAGGATATTCACCGCCCTCTTTTGGTGCAAATCTTAATTCTTGCGAGAATATTTGTTGCATCACACCTTTTTTATAGTCTTCCAACAAGGTTTTCTTTTGTTGTAATAGGTTGATTTTTTCATCTACTGAAGAAAGAAAAGAGGCGATTTTTTGTTGTTCTTCTTTTTTAGGATAAACAAAATTTATTTTATAAAAATCCGAATGATTTAAATCAGGAATTGTTGAAGTTCCTGCTAATCTTAAAATAAAATTCTGAGTTTGTTGAAGGTTCAAAAAGTTAACTAAGAAATCTTTATTAATACTTTTTGGATATGCTATTTTGAAAAAATTATTATGAAAAGCTCCTTTCACATTTGTCACTACTTTACCTGTATTTCCTGTACGAGTCATTAAGACATCATCTTTATCACAAATTACAGATTCAGGTGCATTTTTTATAAAATATTTCTTTTCTGATTTTTCTCTTAAAAACTCATTTGTTATATAAAAAAGGCTTCCTTCTTCTTGTTCAATTAATCTATCAGAAATGTTTATTTGTAAGCCTTGACTAATTTTAACTAAATTCTTAAATGGATTTATTTCCCAGTCTTCAGAAAACTCTGAAAACCTTAACGTTGGTATTTGTCTTACTTGACTCATCTAAAAAGGTGTTTCAATATTCAATTGTTCGCAAAAATTGGCAATCGTTTCATCCGTGGTTTCGAGAGCCTCAGCCACCTCTTTGAGTTGTTGTGAAACTTCCTCTAAATCAATGGGTTCTTCTTCTTCAAAAGTATCTACATAACGTGGTATGTTCAGGTTGTAGTCGTTTTCTATAATCTCATCCAAAGAAGCTACATAACTAAACTTCTCTAGTGTGGTTCGTTCTCTAAATGTGTTTACTATTTTATCAATATGTTCTTCTAAGAGTTTGTTTTTATTACCGTCTTTTTCAAACTCTTTAGAGGCATCTATAAACAATACGTTGTCGCTGTGTACTCGGCATTTACTCAACACCAAAATACTAGTGGGAATTCCTGTTCCAAAAAAGATGTTAGGCGGTAAACCAATGACGGCATCTAAATAGTTGAAGTTTTCTATAATATATTGGCGTATTGTACCTTCGGCTGCACCTCTAAACAAAACTCCATGAGGTAATACACAAGCCATCGTTCCATTTTCTGCTAACTGATAGACCATGTGCTGTAGAAAAGCAAAATCGGCTTTACTTGTAGGTGCTAATCGTCCGTATTGGCTAAAGCGTTCGTCGTTTTCATTTAAAGGATTGTCTTTTCCTTTCCATTTAGTAGAAAAAGGCGGGTTTGCCACAATGGCTTCAAAACGCATTTCTCTATGTTGTGGTTCTTGTAAGGTGTCTTCTTGCTTAATATCAAATTGGCGGTAATGAACGTCATGTAAAATCATGTTCATCCGTGCCAAATTGTAGGTAGTTCGGTTGAGTTCTTGCCCGTAAAACTCATCAACCTCAACTTCCCTAGCTACTCGTAACAACAAAGAACCTGAGCCACACGTAGGATCATAGACATTTTTCAAACGTTTTTTTCCTGTGGTGACAATTTGCGCTAATATTTTAGAAACCTGTTGAGGTGTATAAAACTCTCCTGCTTTTTTTCCTGCGCCACTTGCAAACTGAGAAATCAAATATTCGTAGGCATCACCCAAAACATCGGCATCGGCATCTTCTAAAGCAAAATCAATTTTGTCTAAGTGAAACAGTACTTTTGAAATGAGACTATTACGAGCTTCGGTACTTCTTCCTAACTTAGTGCTATTGAGGTCTAAATCTTCAAACAGTTGGTTAAAATCGTCCTCGCTTTCCGTTTCCATGGTACTTTGCTCAATACCATTTAAAATGCTTTCTAAATCAGCTAAAATGAAATTGCTTTCGGTTTCTATATTGGCGTTTCCTTTTTTAGCAATTGAGCTAAATAGTTCATCGGGTTTTAGAAAATATCCTAAAGTAATTAATGACTCTTCTTTAATGGCTTCTAAATCGGCTTCATTTGTCAATTTTAGATAGTCTTTAACGGCTTCGGTTTCTAATAAGGTATTGGCATAGATATATTGCTTCTCGGATAGGTATTTGTAAAAGATAAAACCAAGGATATAATCACGAAACTCGTCGGCATCCATTTTGCCTCGCAATTCGTTGGCAATATTCCATAATTGAGTTTCTAGTAGTTTTTTTTGGTCTTCAGACATTAATATGTTTGGTTTAGGTTTTCAATAGCTTTTTCAAATATAGGAAACGATATAATACTTTTTAATGCAATTCAGAATTTATACAATCATTTAATAAGTATTCTAATTCAATCGGTTGTAAGTGACCTGTTAAGCATTCGCCAGTATTTTGATCTATCCAGTCAGTCGCTGAAGAGGTGAATACACAGGTTTTGAAATCAAATAGGAGCTGAGAAGGACTTTAGTTTCGGGTTTTGTGTTTTGTGATGTCGTGCTAAAGTCGGGGAAAAGACCTTGTAAATACTTTTAAAATCAAAGACTTAACAATAATATTGTTTGCAAAAAACAACGATTATGTTAAAATTTAGATATACAATTGGATTGTTATTAATAATCTTTTCGATTCAGGCAGTAGGAGCTCAAGAAGAAGAAAGCTCCTTGGACGCAAGAAAATATCCACTTATCCCATTCAATACTAATTTTTGGAATTATTGGGATCATTATTGGGCAACATGGTTAGACGATCATCCAAAATATGAAATGATTGAAGTAACCGCTTATGACAATCTTGAAAACTCTGATTATAAATTGATACGAGTGTTTTTGTCAGAAAAAAGCGGAAGTAAATTGCAATATTATTATTTAAATGATTCTATTGCAATGAAGCGATCTCGTGCCAACTCTTTTTATAGAGACATTGTCTATAAAAAGAAAGGTAAAAAAGAAGGACCTCAAAGCTTATATATTAAGTTCAAAGATAAAGATGATGAACTTATTGAGTGGACTATTAATTTTGATAAAAAGGCCAAGTTAGGGCACCACAAAAAAGGTCTTACTCCGAGTATACATAGCGTAGGTCATATATTATTATATCATTTAAGAACACGTACTTCCAGCACGACAAATGATAAAGTGCTGTTTAACGGTAAAGATTACGCATACAATAATAAGAAAGGAAAAAAGAGTTGGTATAACAAAGATGTTTATAGTGCGGTACAAGTATATGCAAAAAGCACATTTAATGTTGCTAATGAAAAAATATCGAATAGTTGGAATCGCCATTTTAAAAAACAAGGAAACTCATACGTTAGCGAGAAATTAGGCAGGCAGAATTTTATAAAGTTTGATCTAGATGTCGATAACCAAATAAAAACGTATCAACATATTAGTTTTGATCATGCTTTGACTTTTACATTTGATCCGCCCTTGCCGAATTATGTTACTGCTAAGAAAGGTCAGGTTGTTGATTTTTCGGTATCCTTTGATGATAGAAAAGACCTTATGAAAGGGCAGGTTCGAGTAATGTCTAAAGGAAAGGATGGACTCATTTTTCAATGGCTTCACCATTATCCAAAATGGTCAGTATGGAGGCCATTTAAATCGTATTTCCAATTTACGGATACGGGCTATGAACTGATTACATATGAATAAATCTTGATATCGAAGAAAATGTTTTTATAGGACGCATCTTTTTTTGAAGTAATTATCTAAAATTAGAAATACAAACTGTAAATTACGAATTGAATCGAATTCGTAAATGCAGAAAGCTAAACATACTTTTTTTTATGTACTGCTATACTTTGTTTATAGTGGGGTTTTTGCACAACAAGACCCTCAATATACACAGTATATGTATAATACGCTATCGATAAATCCAGGGTATGCTGGGGCTAAGGATCATACTTCTTTTGTAGCATTGGCCCGAACACAGTGGGTGGGCTTCTCTGGCGCTCCAGAAACACAGACAGTGAGTTTTCAGACTCCTTTAGAGCTTAGTGGTCTTGGCTTAGGTATAAATGTAATGAATGATGTTTTGGGGCCATCGCAAGAAACAACAATAGAGGCAAATTTAGCCTATCGAATTCGGACCAGTGAAAAAGGAAATCTTGCACTAGGGTTTCGGGTCGGAGGTAGACTGTTTAATGTAGACTGGTCCAAAGGAAGATTTCAGCAACCAGATGCCGTATTTAACGAAAATATAAATAACAGATTTCTACCTACGGTAGGAGTTGGACTCTACTATTTTGAATCTAATTGGTACGGAGGGATTTCTGTGCCAAATTTTTTAAAGACAGATCATTATAGTGATTTAGCAGAATCGGTAGCTGAAGAAAAACTCCACTATTTTATAATTGCCGGCTATGTATTTGATTTAACGCGTACAATTAAATTCAAACCTGCTGTACTATCAAAGATCGTTTCGGGAGCTCCTATTTCTATGGATTTATCAGCAAATTTTTTATGGATGGATCGGTTTACATTGGGAGTAGCCTACCGATGGGGAGATGCGATAAGTGCTTTAACAGGACTTAAAATAAATGAAAGACTATTTATTGGATATGCTTACGATTTGACCACCTCTAATTTCCAAAATTACAATTCAGGAACACATGAGGTGCTACTTCGATACGATATATTTAAGCAACCAAAACTAAAATCACCTAGATTCTTTTAATAATGAAGAGAATATGTACATATATATGCTTGTTGTTTACTCTGGGAACTTTGGCGCAGAGCAAATCTACAGCGAATCGATATTTTCAAGAATACGCATATGTCAAGGCAGCTGAGTTGTATGAAAAAATTGTAGCAAAAGGAGATACCTCTAAATTGGTATTGAGTAGATTAGGAGATAGCTATTATTTTAATGTAAAGATCGATAAATCGGAATATTGGTATAAACGATTATTCGATGTATATGAAAATGATGGGTTGGATGCAGAATATTATTATAAATATTCTCAAAGCTTAAAAGCCAATAAAAAATACGAACAGGCGGATAATTGGTTGCTAAAATTCGAAAAGAAAAAGGAAGATGACTCTAGAGGAAAGAAACTACGACAGAATAAAGATTATTTAAAAACCTTTACCGATGTAAACAAAGATATTGAGGTCAAAAACTTGATTATTAACACGCAATATTCCGATTTTGGAGGGTTCCAAAGTGGCAAACACATGTATTTCTCGTCAACGCGAGCTTCAAGTGTGGCAAAAGAAAAAACCTTATATGGGTGGAACAAACAACCTATGCTAAATATTTATGTGCTTAAAGGGACACGAGATGTACGTTTAGTGCCTAGGGTTAATAGCAAATACCACGACGCTAATGCGATACTTACCAAAGATGGAAAGACCATGTATTTTACAAGAGATAATTTTGATGGTAAAAAATTAAAGACGGACAACTCGAGAACTACACATTTGACAATCTATAGATCCAGATTAAAAAACGGAATTTGGACACCTCCTAAGAGTTTATCTTTTAATAGCGATGATTATTCCACAGGTCACCCAGCGCTTAGTGCTGATGAATTAGAACTCTTTTTTGTTTCAGATAAACCAGGAGGATATGGTCAGACAGATATTTATAAGGTGAAAATATTGCCAAGAGGAAGGTTTGGCACTCCAGAGAATTTAGGCCCAAAAATCAATACTGAAGGAAGAGAGATGTTCCCATTTGTTTCTGACGAAAACGAATTGTTCTTTGCTTCCGATGGACATTTAGGGCTTGGTTTACTGGACATATTTACCTCGGAAATAAACAATGATGATTATGGAGACCCTCTAAATATAGGAGCTCCTTTCAATAGTTCAAAAGATGATTTTTCTTTTTTTATAAGAGAAGACTATGGATATTTTTCTTCTAATAGAGAAGGAGGTAGAGGGGATGACGATATCTATCGTTTTGACATAAAGAAGTGTGAAGAAGTTATAACAGGTACTGCTTATAATAGCAAGGACAAAACTGTATTGCCAGAAACTATTGTGAAATTGATTAATGCTAAAGGTGAAGTTTTAGGCACTGTAATTACGGATTTGAAAGGACGTTATCGTTTTGATAATGTCGATTGCGAACATCTCTATACATTGACTGGAGATAAGAAAGGTTTTGTTTCAGGAAAGACCATAGTAAAAACTGAAGATACCCGAGGATGGATTATTGATTCAGAATTATTTTTAACCCCACTAATTATTGATGATCAGATAGTGATCAATCCTATCTATTTTGACTTTGATAAATGGGATGTCCGAGAGGATGCCGAATATGAGCTGGAGAAAATCGTAACGGTATTAAAGGAATACCCTGAAATGATTATTAGAATAGAATCTCATACCGACTCTAGAGGAGATAATGATTATAATAGAATCTTGTCCGATAAAAGAGCAAAGTCCACCAGAGATTACATTATTTCAAGAGGAATAGTTGGAACTAGGATTGAAAGCGCTGTTGGTTTTGGAGAAGACAAACTATTGAACCATTGTAATGATGTTAATTCAGAGAAATGTTCGGAGGAAGAGCATCAAAAAAATAGAAGATCGTATTTTTATATTGTAAAAGAAAATGTCAAATCATCTAAGAAATAATGGATCTCTTTAACCCAGATATTGTACAAAATATATTGCCATATGATGGTGAAGCTATAGATCATGGAATTGTATTGAACAAAGAACAATGTAGCTTTTATTATCAAAAATTGTTAGATGAAATTCCTTGGGAGCATGACCAAGCTATTGTTTTTGGAAAGCATTTTGTTACCAAGAGAAAAGTGGCCTGGTTTGGAGATAGTGAATATAACTATAAGTACTCTGGTGTGGTAAAGCAAGCGCATATTTGGACCAAGGAATTATTGGAATTAAAAAAAATAATTGAGCAAATATCCGAATCCACCTATAATTCATGTCTTCTTAACTTGTATAATACCGGAGAAGAAGGAATGGCTTGGCATAGCGATGGAGAAAAATCATTGTTAGATAATGGGACTATAGCGTCATTAACTTTAGGAGCAACGCGAAAATTCTCGTTTAAACATAAGAAGACGAAGCATAAGATAGATGTGATTTTAGAAAACGGAAGCTTGTTGCTGATGAAAGGTACCACACAAAAAAACTGGTTGCATAGACTTCCACCTACAAAAAAGGTACATACCCCTAGAATTAATTTAACATTTAGAACTATTGTCCTTTAAACTTTATGTTACTTTGCAAAAATATCTACTGTTTTGAATAGCAATAAAGAGTCGATCAACTTAAATAAGCACATCAGTTCAACAGGAATCTGTTCTAGGCGAGAGGCTGAAAAATTTATCGTTGAAGGAGAGGTAACCATTAACGGCAAAGTTGCTCAGTTAGGGAATAGAGTGTTTGAAGGAGATGAAGTAAAACTGCAAGGAAAACCATTAAAATCTAAGCCTAAAACCATATATATTGCACTGAACAAACCTGTTGGGATTGTTTCAACTACAGATTCAAAAGAGCGAAAAAATATTGTTAAACATGTAAATCATCCGCAACGGTTATTTCCTATAGGCCGATTGGATAAACCTTCTGAAGGGTTAATTTTTTTGACCAATGACGGTGACATTGTAAATAAAATATTGAGAGCTGGTAATAATCATCAAAAAGAGTATGTGGTTACAGTTGACAAACGAATTGATCTTGTTTTCATTCAAAAAATGAGTAACGGAATTCCTATTCTTGGTACTGTTACGAAGAAGTGTAAGGTTGATAAGATTAATGATTATTCATTTAAGATCATTTTGACGCAAGGATTGAATAGACAGATTCGAAGAATGTGTGAGTATCTCGATTATGATGTTAAAAAACTAAAAAGAACGCGCATTATGAATGTGAATCTGGGCCCCTTAAAATCGGGTGAGTGGAGAGAATTATCGGAAAAAGAAATGAATGAGATTAACCAAATGATTAGCTCGTCATCAAAAACAGAAGAGGCTTCAATAGATAAGAAAAAAAGAACAAGAAGTACTCCGAATTATTCCAAAAATAGAAGAAGACACCGAAGATAAATCTTAAGATTGTTTTAGTCTTTCTCCATATCCTATTTGCGTATATTTGCAGGCAATGAAATTTAAATTAGAATCTAAAGATCCTCAGTCGAAAGCCAGAGCTGGTAAAATTACCACGGATCATGGCGTTATAGAGACTCCTATATTTATGCCCGTTGGTACAGTAGCTTCTGTAAAGGGCGTTCATCAATCAGAATTAAAGGAACAGGTTAATCCAGATATTATTTTGGGAAATACCTATCATTTATACCTACGCCCAAAAACAGACATTTTGGAGCAGGCAGGTGGGCTGCATAAGTTTATGAATTGGGATCGTAATATCTTGACCGATTCAGGCGGATATCAAGTATATTCATTATCAGGAAGAAGAAAGATTAAGGAAGAGGGCGTTAAATTTAAAAGCCATATAGATGGCTCTACACATTTCTTTACTCCAGAGAATGTGATGGAAATCCAACGTACTATTGGTGCTGATATTATTATGGCTTTTGATGAGTGTACACCGTATCCTTGCGATTATAATTATGCAAAGAAATCTATGCATATGACACATCGATGGTTAAAAAGGTGTATTTCTCATTTAGAAAAAACGCCTTTGAAATATGGTTATGATCAAACATTTTTTCCTATTGTACAAGGAAGTACCTATAAGGACCTAAGAAAGCAATCAGCAGAGTTTATTGCATCAGTGGAGGCAGAAGGAAATGCAATAGGAGGCTTATCTGTGGGTGAACCGGCAGAAGAAATGTATGAAATGACCGATGTAGTTTGTAGTATTTTACCAGAAGATAAACCGAGGTATTTAATGGGAGTAGGTACTCCAATTAATATTTTAGAGAATATTGCATTAGGAGTTGATATGTTTGATTGTGTAATGCCAACAAGAAATGCTAGAAATGGAATGCTATTTACAGCGCATGGTACTATCAACATCAAAAATAAAAAATGGGAAAATGATTTCTCTCCAATTGACGAGATGGGCATAACCGATGTAGATACACAATATTCTAAAGCGTACCTAAGACATTTGTTTGCGTCTAGAGAAATGTTAGGGAAACAAATTGCATCGATACACAACCTTGGGTTTTATTTATGGTTGACTAGAGAAGCTAGAAAACATATAATTGCCGGAGATTTCTTAGATTGGAAGAATAAAATGGTACATCAAATGAATAAACGATTGTAATCTTGAGGATATTAGATTGGTACATATTAAAGAGATACTTGGTAACGTTCTTATTTACGCTATTGATCTTAATTCCTATTGCTGTAGCCATTGATATATCTGAAAAAATAGATAAGTTTTTAAGAGATGATACGCTAACGGCTTTTACCATAATAAATGATTATTATAAGAATTTCATTATTTATTACGCGAATACCTTTATGCCATTGGCACTATTTATTGCGGTTATTTTGTTTACCACCAAATTATCCAATAATACAGAGGTAGTGGCGATGACCAATGCCAAAATTTCTTTTACAAGATTTTTGTATCCGTATTTTATTGGAGCAACATTGGTCACAATTTTTGCATTGGCAATGAATCACTACGTCGTTCCAAATAGTAGTAAGGTTCGAAATAAGTTTGAGAAGACATATATTAGAAAAGCTAAATTTGGCGAAAATTCAATTCGTGATTTTAGTCTTCAGTTAAGTGATAGTTCATACATATATTTAAAAAGTTATAATTTTAGATTTTCTTCTGGAACCTATTTTTCTTTAGAATATTATGATGACACTGAGCTTAAATATAAGCTTACTGCAGATAACATTAAATGGAGAGAAAAGGACAGTATATTTAATCTAACAAACTATAAAATACGAAAGATCTTTCCAAAGATGGATAGTATCTCTTCGGGAATTGTCTTAGATACCACTTTTACATTCACGCCAAAAGATCTTATGTTTAAGTCTACGTTATCGCAAGAAATGCCTACGGATGAACTTATTGAGTTTATTGACTTATCTAGAAAAAGAGGGATTAAGAATTTAAATACCTATCTGGTCGAATTACATAAGAGAACAAGTTTACCAATATCGTCATATGTACTAACAATTATTGCCGTTGCATTAACCTTTAAAAAACGAAGAGGAGGCGTTGGTGTAAACCTGGCATTAGGAGTTGGAATTATGTTCGTCTATGTGTTCTTCTTAAAGGTTTCAGAAGTACTCGGAGCTGTAGCTGGAGTAAACTCGCTGTTGTATGTATGGTTTCCTAATATTGTTTTTGGTTGTTTAGCGCTCTTTTTTTATGTCAAAGCAAGGAAGTAAACTACAGCATTTTTTGCACCTGCATCTTATTGTTTTTATATGGGGGTTCACAGCCATATTAGGTAAATTGATCTCTATTGAAGCGATTGCACTAGTTTGGTATAGAATGCTTTTAGCAGTTTTTTTCATCGCAATTTATTTTGTGTGGAAGAAGAAGACATTTCTTTTAGATAAAAAAGTGATTCTAAAATTTGTCTTTTTAGGAATAGTGATAGCATTGCATTGGATTACATTCTTTAAAGCAATAAAAGTGTCAAACGTTTCTGTTGCTTTGGTTACTATGAGTACTGGTGCTTTTTTTACTTCTTTTATAGAACCATTTTTTTTCAAAAGAAGAATAAAACCTATTGAAATCTTGCTGGGATGTGTTGTCATAATTGGGCTCTACATTATCTTTAATTTTGAAACCCAATACACCTGGGGAATAATTTATGCATTGATTTCCTCTTTGCTTTCCGCACTTTTTTCAGTGTTAAATGGTTTGCATGTTAAAAAGCATGACGCCAATGTAATTTCGTTTTATCAGTTATTATTTGGAGTATTGTTTGTGACATTGTTTTTAGGGATTCAAGGGAAGTTTACGATCGAGTTTTTTCAACTTCCAACAATGGATTGGTTGTGGTTGTTTATTTTAAGTAGTGTTTGTACGGCTTATGCGTTCATCGCTTCAGTGAAACTAATGAAGCACTTAACCCCGTATACGATTATGTTGACGATTAATTTGGAACCAGTATATGCAATTATATTGGCACTTATTATTTTTGGAGAAAAAGAAGAAATGCATTCAGGATTCTATCTTGGAGCGCTTATTGTCTTGGGAGTAGTTCTGTTAAATGGAGTAATTAAAAATGCTGGAAAAATTAAAAATAAGATTAAAAAGGTAGCAGATTTTTAAAATAAAAATTTGCAATCCGATACAAAAAATATAGTAAGTTTGTATTTACAAACAAACAATAGAAATCAATACTATTTTTACAAAATCTAATAAGTAAACTATGGAGTATTTAGACTTTGAATTACCAATTAAGGATTTAGAAGAACAATTAGAAAAGTGTTATGATATTGGTAAAGACAGTGATATAGATGTTACTGCTACTTGTAAAAAAATTGAAAAGAAATTAGAAAAAGCAAAAAAAGAAATATACAAGAACTTAACGCCTTGGCAAAGAGTACAACTTTCTCGTCATCCTAACAGACCATATACCCTGGATTATATCAAAGCAATTTGTGGTGATACCTTTATGGAATTACACGGAGATAGAAGTGTAAAAGATGATAAGGCGATGATTGGTGGGTTAGGAAAGATTGGTGATCAATCATATATGTTTATCGGTCAACAGAAAGGATATAATACAAAAACAAGACAGTATCGAAACTTTGGAATGGCCAACCCAGAAGGGTATCGTAAAGCATTACGATTAATGAAAATGGCTGAGAAATTTGGTATTCCTGTCGTTACCCTATTAGATACTCCAGGAGCATACCCTGGTTTAGAAGCTGAGGAAAGAGGTCAAGGAGAAGCTATCGCGAGAAACATCTTCGAAATGACAAAATTAAAAACGCCAATCATTACAATTGTAATTGGAGAAGGAGCTTCAGGAGGAGCGTTGGGAATTGGAGTAGGAGATAAGGTATTTATGATGGAAAATACGTGGTATACTGTAATTTCTCCAGAATCATGTTCTTCTATTTTATGGCGAAGTTGGGAATTTAAAGAACAAGCGGCAGAGGCGCTTAAGTTGACCGGAGACGACATGAAAAAATTGAAACTAATTGATGGTATTATAAAAGAGCCAATAGGTGGAGCGCACTCAAACAGAGAAGAAGCTTTTAAAAGAGTACAAGATACCATCACTGAAGCTTTTGATGAATTGAAGGATTTATCTTCGAAAGACTTAGTAAGTCAAAGAATGGATAAATATGCAGAGATGGGTGTATACAAAGACTAATTAAAATTAGATGATATAAAAAAAAGCGAGATTTTTATCTCGCTTTTTTTATGAATTGTATTTAATATTTAAATACCTAAATCGCTAAATAGTTGTTTAAGTTTAGGATCTGAGGGTCTTGGTGCTTCATTACTTACAATAACCCCCTGAGGATCTATTAGAACAAATCGAGGAATAGTATTAATCATATAATCTGTGGCAAACTTTTTTTCACCTGCAAAAAGCTGAACACCAGAGAGGTTATATTTCTTAACTGCGTTTTTCCAAAGTTTTTTAGCTTCTTCCCATGTTTTTGCTGTTTTTCCATCGTCCACAGAGATACTTAAAAAAGTAACTTTTTTCTTGTATTCTTTTTCAAGCTTCTTTAAATAAGGAAATTGTACAATGCATGGTTTACACCATGTCGCCCAAAAATCAATATATACGTATTTACCACGGAAGTCAGTTAGGTTGTTCTTTCCTCCCTTAAAATTTTCGTAATCTTTAAATTCTGGTGAAGGTTGTCCATTGGCAATTTTATCTTTCGCAGCTTTAAACTTAAGATACATACCATGCTGTTGCTCATACATGTCTTTAAGTTTTACGATATATTCGTCACCAAACTTTTTAGCTTGATTTACTATAGACGTATCCGCTTTTCGATATAATTTTCGGATGCTGTCAGTGCTGCGATCTATATAATCTACCTTCTTCAAGAAATCTTCTTTCTCAAGTTCAAATAGATTCATTGGATTACCAATGCTTTTAGAAAAAGCTAGCTGATCTTTCAAAAAATTGTTCGACAGAGCCCCTTCGTTATTCTCAGGAAACTTAATATCTAGGTTCATTTTATCAATGTGAGCCTGGACTGTTAAATCAAAACCATTCTTTAGAAAAACATAGCCTTTGCTATTACCAATGCTCATTAAGCAATTTCCTGGCTTAAGTAATTTAATGGTGTCTTTAAATGTACCATCTTTGTTTATTTTGATAGATTTATTTAGTTTATAACCTCTTACAGAAATTATCGAGTCCTTTGTGTTGTCAATAGTTCCAGACAATGTTAAGTATTCAACAGGGTGCTCAGGCCCACAAGAAATAAGGAATACAAATGCTAGTAATATGAAGCTTAATTTTTTCATATGAAGATAAATAGTTTTAAAAGGCAAAGATAAAACTAATTCCAAAGAAATATTGTTAAAATTAGTTGCATAATTATGATTGAATGTAGACTTTTATGCCAGCAATCCAATGAACATGACATTAATTCATTCTATAAGTAATACTCCTTTAGACTTACAGACCATTTATAACATCCTTTACTCAGATAGCAAATTAGAATTATCGCCTTCTGCTAATCAAAAGATTGTCAAATGTAGAAAGTATCTTGACGATAAAATGGCAGAGAATTCAACGCCTATTTATGGAATCAATACGGGGTTTGGTGCTTTGTATAACGTCAAAATAAAAGGAGAGAATCTGCAAAAGTTGCAGGAGAATCTGGTAATGAGTCATGCATGTGGAACGGGTGAGGAAGTACCATTGGAAATTGTCAAACTTATGTTGCTTTTAAAAATACAATCTGTAAGTTATGGGCATTCCGGAGTACAATTAGAAACGGTAAATAGGTTGATAGATTTTTATAATAATGATATTTATCCAGTGGTGTACACTCAAGGGTCTTTAGGAGCTTCGGGAGATTTATCACCTTTAGCACATTTGTCGTTGCCATTAATCGGAATGGGAGAAGTCTATGTTGATGGGAAAAAAATTTCTGGACAACAATTGTTAGATAAATACGGTTGGAAAAAAATCAATTTACAATCTAAAGAAGGATTAGCATTGCTAAACGGAACTCAGTTTATGAGCGCGTATGGTATCTACAATCTTCTGAAATGTCATAAACTATCCTATTTAGCAGATTTAATAGGAACTATTTCGCTTGAGGCCTTTGATGGAAGAATAGAACCTTTTAATGCATTAATTCATTTGGTTAGATCTCACAACGGTCAGATTAAAACGGCACAAAGGATAAGTGAATTTTTAGAAGATAGTGATCTGATATCGCAAGAAAAGCAACATGTGCAAGATCCTTATTCGTTTAGATGTATGCCGCAGGTGCATGGAGCTACTAAAGATACGATTCAATTCGCAACGAAAACATTCTTGACAGAGATCAATTCTGTTACAGATAACCCTAACATTTTTGTTGATGAAGATATTATTGTATCTGGTGGTAATTTTCATGGACAACCGTTGGCGTTAGCGTTAGATTACCTAGCTATAGCGATGTCTGAATTAGGGAATATTTCAGAGCGTAGGATTTATCAATTAGTATCTGGTCACAGGCATTTACCACCATTTTTGGTGTCGAATCCTGGCTTGAATTCAGGATTTATGATTCCCCAGTATACAGCGGCGAGTATTGTAAGTCAAAATAAACAATACGCAACACCGGCTAGCGTAGATTCAATTGAATCTAGTGATGGTCAGGAAGATCATGTAAGTATGGGGGCAAATGGAGCTACCAAAGCAAAGAAAGTAATAGATAATATTCAGACGATTTTGGCTATAGAATTGTTTACAGCTTCTCAAGCTTTATCATTCGGGAAAGCCAAAAGTTCTCCTTTTATTGAATCTTTGCTAAGTGCGTTTAGAAAAGAGGTTTCATTGGTTGAGGAGGATAGAGTAATGCATGACGACATTATGAAAACGTCAGGTTTTATTAACTCGTTAGAAATTGATAGTAGTGAATTATTCTAACTAGTAGCGCTTAAAAAATAAAACCCCGAACATTAGTTCGAGGTATCATCTTGACCTTTATGTATTGTATTTCTTTAGGAACTCTTTTTTAAATTGAGAACAACCTTAAGTCCATTTATTTGTGATTCCATAGCTAACTCTTCATTGTTTATTTTTACAATTTTTTGATGATACGTTTTTTTATTATTTTTAATGACAATCACATTTTCTTTCTTATTAAGCTTCCATGTGCCAGTTGATAATATACCTCTGGTCATCACTTCATATTTTCCATCTTTATGAAAAACCATCCAGTTACTCTTTTGATCTTCTTCGGTGAAACTTCTATTTTGATCGCCATAAATGGCTGCCTTGATCGACCACTTTCCTGAATTTAATACACGTAAAGTATCTTGTTTCTGATCAAAACTGGTAAAAGAATATAAAACTGTTGCTATTAAAAGAATTAAAATTTTTTTCATGGTATATTAACTTTGCTCTTCAGACTTTTTTTTTGTTTTCTTTATTTTAATGGTCAACTCATTTTTCTTGGTATCTAGATCCATCTTTATAGTATCTCCTTCTCCCAATTTTGAGTTTACAATTTCTTCGGCTAAGGCGTCTTCAATGTATTTTTGAATAGCTCTTTTTAAAGGTCTAGCGCCATACTTTTTGTCGAAGCCTTTGTCAGCTATGTAATCTTTAGCTTTCTCGCTTAGGTTTAATGTATAGCCCAAATCAGATATTCTTTTCAATAATTTATCTAACTCAATATCTATAATGGAATGAATGTCTTCTCTTTCCAATGCATTAAATACGATAACATCATCAATTCTATTTAAGAACTCTGGAGCAAAAGATTTCTTTAAAGCATTTTCTATAACGCTTTTTGCATGATCATCTGCCTGAGCACTTTTTGCCGCTGTACCAAAACCAACACCACCACCAAAATCTTTCAATTGACGTGCGCCAATATTAGAGGTCATGATAATGATTGTATTTCTGAAATCAATCTTTCGGCCTAAGCTATCCGTAATATATCCGTCATCTAATATTTGTAACAACATATTAAATACATCTGGATGCGCTTTTTCTATCTCATCCAGTAATATCACAGAATAGGGCTTTCTTCGAACTTTCTCCGTAAGTTGCCCACCTTCTTCATAACCCACATACCCTGGAGGCGCTCCAATTAACCTTGAAATAGCAAA
>Ga0316204_10000572_pt1 | contig 131591 bp, 113 predicted proteins | sample 6monrhotite_MG_2_FD_205661 | JGI IMG/M metagenome (GOLD analysis project Ga0316204, IMG submission 205661) | Microbial mat bacterial communities from mineral coupon in-situ incubated in ocean water Damariscotta River, Maine, United States -... | ecosystem: Environmental > Aquatic > Marine >...
CATGCCGAACTCAGAAGTGAAATGCAATAGCGCCGATGGTAGTGTGGGAGTTCCCATGTGAGAGTAGGACATCGCTAGACGCCTATTAAGAAAAGCCGTTATCGAAAGATAACGGCTTTTTGCTGTCTGAAAGGAATACAAATTATCATGTACTTCCAACTGCAATATGTACTTAATATATAAAGTCAGATGTAGAGTCAAAAGTAAAAGTATTAATAGTATTGATCATGTAATGCAGGTTAGACGTACCCGGATATGGCTAGTAGCATTTTTTATATATATAAAAACCTATAAAGACTAATATTTTATTGATATCAATATGGTCTTTTTTTTTAAATCTTGAATAATAACATTATTGGTATTAGTTTTATCCATAATGTCTATAGGTTGAAGCAATCCATTATGTTAATATTGATGTATGATTTTTATTTAAAAATAATTTATGTTTAAGTTTTTTTATATCCTGCTTTTATTAGTCGTAAGCTTATCTGTAAATGCTGTTGAAGTTACTGACTTATATCAAGCTAAAGTTGTTGTTGGGTCACAAGCTAAAAACGATAGAGATATTGCTATTAAAGAAGCCATGCGCTCAGTTCTGTTAAAAGTTGGTGGCACAAGTAGTATTTTATCTAATTCATCGATGAATTCAGCTCTAAACAATTTTCAACAATATTTAATACAATTTAGTTTTAAAAAAATAGCAAAACAAGCTTACTTAACGGCTAGCTTTAATGAAGATAAAATAAAACAACTATTTGCGGCGGCTGATCTACCATTGTGGGGCAATTTACGCCCTCAAATTTTATTATGGCTAATAGATGAAAGAGGCCTAACTAGAACTATAATATCTGAATCATCATTTTCTAAATACCCACTATTAATTCAGCAATTTTCGGAGCAAAGAGGTTTACCTATAAGTTTACCTCTAATGGACTTAACTGATCTTAGTAAAATTCACGTTTCTGATGTATGGGGACGTTTTGCCGGTCCTATTAAAAAGGCATCTGCTCGCTATCAAGCTGAAGCATCTGTGGTTATCCGTTTGTCGAATTCTTCATTAGTCACTAATAATGAACAATTTGATGATGAGTGTGATCTACTTTGTCGTCAAAATAATTTTGTTTTAGATTGGCGAATGTTCACTCAAGACCAACCAATTGACCAATCATTATCAAAAAAATATCAAGGGAATAATAGACAGTTGTTGTTAAAGCTAGCGTTAAATGATGTAACTCAAAAAATTTATCAATATTACGCCTTGAACTCAAATGACAATAAACAACTTATAATTGATGTAGCCAATGTAGACTCTATGCGCAGGTATGTTGAAATATGTACTTTTTTAGAAAATTTATCCTCCGTTGATTCTGTTAGTTTAGTTGCCGCAAATGGTAAGAATCGTCGTTTTAAGTTACATTTGTTAGGATCAGATAAAAGTTTACTTGCGTCTTTGAAATTAAATAAATATTTACAACAGTATATCGATCCTTTAGCGGAATTTGTTAGTGGTGCGCCACCGATATTTTATTGGAAAAAGTAGTGAAAGAATTAGCTCAATTACCTTTGGCTGTTCAACTTCCAGATGATGAGACTTTCGATAGTTTTGTCAGTGAAGTTAATCAAAGTATTGTTTGCCAATTAAAGCAGCTTATTGAACAATTAGGTAATGATAAGGGATTTTATTTATTTGGTCTAAACGGGGCAGGTAAGTCTCATCTTTTACATGCAAGCTGTGTATTTGCTGAAAGCTTATCTAAATCGTCTTTGTGCCTGTCCTTCTCCGAGCTTCAGCATTTATCTGTTGAGGTACTCGATGGTTTAGAAAATATAGATGTTGTTTGCTTAGATGATATCCATCTTATTTCAGGTAATGTTGCCTGGGAGCAAGCAGTATTTGATTTATTTAATCGTATGTCTGAACATGATCGTTTACTTATTATCAGCAGTACTCAAAGTGTTCAGAATTCAGGTTTGAATTTACCTGATCTTGTTTCTCGTTTATCTTGGGGATTTGTTGAACAGATTAAAGCATTATCAGATGAAGATAAAATACGAGCATTTCAGTTTAGAGCAAAACAACGCGGTTTAATTTTGCAAGAAGATGCGATTAAATTTTTATTTAACCGCATTAGTCGTGAAATGAAATGTTTACTTAATTGTTTGGAACAGTTAGATAATGCATCAATTCGAGAACAACGTAAAATCACTATCCCATTTATCAAAGATGTATTACAACTGAATTAAATGTTGAACATGCTTAGCTTTATTCTTTGAATTTTTATAAATCTAGTAATCAATTCTAATGGTCGGGCAATTTTTTATGATGATAATGTGTGAATTCATTTTGAATTTGCACTTTTCGATTAGTTTTTTTTGCAGAATTTGTCGGCTTAGGAGATGTTAGTACTAAGTTTTCAATCCAATCGTTACCTGACACCATTGCTGTTGGTTGAGGTAAGTTATTAATTATATTGGTGTTATTTAGGTTTGGTAGTACTCTTTCTAACACGAAGTTAGCTCTAGGTTTTATATTTTGCTCACCAATGCGACCTCTTTGCCCCCAATTAACGATATAATCATTTGCAAAAACAACATCACCAGTCGGTTGATTTGTTACCGCAACATCACGTTGTATATTATATCGTGTGTACATCATCAATTCTTCAAATAGCATTGCATAGTCTTCTCTAAGACTTGAATAATTGTAATAGTCTGTTGCTGTATCTGGAGTAAAAAAGTTGCTTATATCTGCAGGTAAATATGATTTCTGTGTATTGTTTGCGGTATTTCCAGCAAAGCTTACTTGTGCGAGGTTACGCATGGTTGTACTTTGTAATGGAAAAACTGAGGCTAAACTATCTGATTCAAAATTTGTACTTTGAGCAGCATCTAATACACGGGTATTGTTAGTGTGATCAAACCATTCTGTACTCGGGAAAAAATCGTTTGCATGTGCTAGTTCATGATAAAGCAACGATGCTAATCGATAGAGCCCATCTGCACCCGTTCGAGTTATTCGCTGATTACTAGGTACTGAGCGGCTTGCGTAATTGTTGTTTTTTACATAACGCCAAGGCATTACAAAACGTAAATCGTTGCCAAAAGCTGCACGATAATCAGGCGCTTCATTAATGGTGTCACGTTCATCAGGTGTTAACCAAAAATTATTGGCATCTAAATAAATTGCGCCTGTTGCAGCCCAGTAAAATGAAGGGCGAACATCATAAGAAATCACAACACCGGTCGTAGCACGTAATAAATTTTTAAAGTCGTTATTAGTATCGTAATTTTCAAGAAATTCTTTAAAACGATCTCCCATCCATTGGTGAGAAACTACAACACGTTTCATAATATCATCAACAGTGGGTGATAAAGTTTGTTGACCGATTATCGGCACATCACCTAATTTACAAGAACTTGTTAGGGTATTGCTATAAAAGCAATTAACCATATTGTCACTATAAGTACTGTTTTTTATGTAAGGAAATACATGGGCTACACGTTTGTCAAAGTAAGCATTGCTAGGAATGTTTTCAGTATTTTCAATTAGTACAGCAACGATATCACTTACTGTAGTTGCACCGTCACTGGCTTCAACTTTAAATTGTACTAAAGTATCTTTTTGGACACTCGGTGCTGTAAAAAAAATTGCTAGATCGCCCGATTCGTAATTAGTAAGGGGCATAGTCGGGCCTGAAATTTGTTCCCAAGAAACTGTGTTTGATGTTAAATTTCCATCGAGCCAAGCTCGTATAGAGACTTTATTACCTTCAAGTACCGCATGCCCTAATCGTGCACTAAGTAAGCTATTATCACTACCTACTGTCAAGTTTGTAGTTAACGTTTTTTGGCTACCACTTTCAGTAAAACTAACTTGAAAAGCATAATCCCCCGATGTTGCTGGTGTGAAAGCTATTACCTTGGAATTTTTTGCTTCAAAATTTACATTGCTGCCGCTGGTTTGTTGCCATTTGATATCACTAATTTGAACTTCAGGTGCAAATAATACAAGTTCTATAGATTGATTAGTGCTTAATTTAGTATCGGATATTATGATTTTAATTTCCGATGATGGTGAAGGAACCGCTGTAGGAGTTGAGGGGGCTGATGAAGAATTTCCACCGCCACAACCAACTAATAACAAGGTTAATGATAAAATTAGGTGCTTAGAAATGAGTAGTCTCACATTTTCCTCCTTTGAGCTTTGTTCACAAAATAGCGTCAATTCAAATGATTATATGTTTGGGTTCTGAGAATTATTTTTTTTAGTTCTAATACTGAGACCTAATTCTTGGCCTTTATATTTCGCATAATAAGTGCCTGACAAAAAGACAATTGAAGTTAAAACTAATTCTATGCTAGCCCACAATAAATCAGTTGGAGAAACCCATAATGTGGTTAAACTGTGCAAAAAATAGAGCATAATAATGAAGTTTGCCCATGCAAAGGTATATGGATTTCCTTTTAATAAACCGGGTAATGGTAGTAACAAAGGAACGGTAAATAAAAGGAGAGATGTCCACGGAGACAAGCTACTCGGAGAAATGAATATTAACCATAAAGGCATAAATAATATTAAGCTGAAATAAGCTGCTAGAGTAATACGTTTTAAAAGAACTGTATTATGTTTTGTGTTCTGATTCATATAATATTTACTTTTATCTCTGATTTTATCGGTACTACAATAAGGCTAAAACGTTTTCAGGCGGACGGCCAATGCATGCATTATCATTGCTAACAACAATTGGACGCTCTAAAATTTTTGGAGTTTTGATAATGGCTTCAATAAGTGTACTTTCGTCAGCATCTTGAAGGTTTTGCGCTTTATAATCATCTTCTTTTTTACGTATTATATCGCGTATATCTACCTTCAATAATGAAAGAATATGTTTTATTTCGTCGGAAGATAAAGGCGTTTTTAAATATTCTATAACGGTGAATTCTGCATTTGCTTGCTCAATTAATTGAAGCGTTTGTCGACTTTTTGAACATCGGGGATTGTGGTATATTTTCAGCATTTTTAGTTACTTTTCATTGTTAATAGTAGTTGAAATTAATTTAAGCATTATACAGCTTTCTACAATTTTTTAAGCTTATCTTCTTTTGCTTGAAATTGTAGGATTCTAGCTTTAATACGTTTTTTCATTAATATTTTCTTCCCGGTTAATTTTATTGCTGTCTGAAGTTCATCAATTGCGCGAGGATAAGACCCGAGTAAAGCGTATACTTCAGCTTTATTTGCATGCATTAAAGATAATTTCTTTTGTTTGCTATAAACCGTTGTAAGTAAATCATAAGCAATAAAATTATTATTTTGTACTAATAAAAAGTCGCTGAGTAATTCAGATGCTTTTTCAAGCTGGCCTGATTCCATTAGCACATTTGCATAATTTAGCGTTACCACTTGATTATTAGGCATTAATAAATTCAAGTGAGATAAAAGAGTTAAGGCGGGGTTAAATTGTTTAGTTTGTACATAAACATCACTTAATACATCAATATAAAATAAATTTTGAGGTGCAGAAATTAATAATTTTTTTAGAATTTGTTGAGCTTTTAAATATTGCTTATTTTCAAAATATGAAATTGCTAGCCCATATTGAGCGGCAACTTTTAATCGATAACTTTTTTTATTCAATTGGTTTTTAAATAGAAGAACATTATCTTTAGCATTACCTTGATAACGAGCGATGATCCGCGCTTTTGCAAGTTCGAAATCCAAATTCGGTGGTAACAGTACATAAGGATAATTTTGTGCTCGTGTCCTTGCGTCACTTATTCGAGAATTTGGCAAAGGATGCGTTAGCAACATTGCTGGGGGTTTACTCGCGTAGCGATAGGTATCAGCTAACTTATTAAAAAACCTTGGAGCACCGGTAGGATCGAAGCCACTATTGGCTAACAATGCAATGCCAACGCGATCAGCTTCTTTCTCGTTTCCTCGCGTATAATTAATACTCATTTGTTGAGATGCCGCCATTGAAGTACTTAAGGCAGCAAAACCCACAGTGGGATTAACAAGGGCAAGTAAAACGCCTGAAATCATCCCTGCAGTTGTTAACGGTTGTGAACGCTTTTGTGCTTCTAATCGTCTTGCTAAGTGGCGTTGAGTAACGTGGGAAACCTCATGAGCTAGTACCGAAGCTAGTTCACTTTCGTCATCAGCTAAGGTAATAAGACTACTGTGAACAGCGACATGACCACCGAAAAATGCGAAGGCATTAATATCTTTCTTATTAATTAAAAAAAATTCAAAGCGATAATTTACATCCTGTGCATTTTTAATAAGTTTATTGCCTAAATGGTTAATATACTCAATTAATACCGGGTCATTAATTATTGGCTGAGATGCGCGAAGTTGACGCATCATAATATCACCTATTTGTCGCTCCTTATCGAGCGATAACGAACTGGCTGCAGATGCGCCAATTTCGGGTAATTTATTTTTATTATGTTGTTTAGCAAGCCCAGTAAATACGGTGAGCGAAAGTAGAGAAACTAAGCTTACTTTATAAATAAACGTTGTTAATTTATATTTTTTTTTCATAAAATTTAATATCATTAATAATCTTATAGGTTGTTATTTGAGGCATTGTCATCAAACTGTTGCTTTTTTATGCATATGTCTCGATAAAATTCTGCAATATTAAGCCCTTTAACCTCAACCACATTAAATGTTTGTTTTAGATTTTCAATGAGTTCTTCTACGCGGTAGAAAGCGAATTTTATCAACGCTAAATCAGCTTTATCGCCACCTTGAACATTGTAAGTCATAAAGGATACAAAACTGCTGATTCGAAATAACATCTGCATAGTTTCAGGTATCCAAGTTGTAAAGGGACACAAAGGATTACCTTGTTGTAAATCAACAACTTCTTCATTAAACATTATAGGGTAGCAATGCAGTTCGTAATGTTGTTCATTAAAAAAATGGTGTAATGAAATTTGAGGTTTTTCTTTTACAATAATATTACCTCTTTCATCTATAAAACTGCCGAGCAATTCTAAATTCCAAATGTTTTTATTGAAAATCTGCTTATAAGGACTGTCGAAACCGTGCGCTAAAATGCTATCGATATCACTTATTGAATTAATCGCCATTTGAAAAATAGCTGGGGAGTCTCCCCAATTTAATCGTTTTTTATAAGCTGTTATTTCTCTAAGTGTTGCTTTTTCACTAAGTTGATTCATCTATTTTTGCTTTATAATAAGTGTTTGAATAAAAAGAGTAAGTAAATTAAATTTTAGCTTTAATACATTGTAAGCTATTCTAACCAATTGTTCATTAGTGTACTATTTGGTTTCTAATAGGTCGATAAATTCATAATAACCTAGAAAATGATATTGGATAAAATTCAATGCTATATGAATATGATGCTAGTAATGAAAAGTGTCCCTTACCTTTAGTTAAAATGCGTGTAATCTTGAAAAAAATGCAACTTGGTGATTCCTGTATGATTCGCATAGTAGATAAAGGTTCAAAAGAAAATATTCCTCATTATTTAAAAAAAGTAGCAATTGCTTACGTAATAAAAGAACTAGATAGTAAAATTCTTGAAATAATTATTAAAAAGTAACGTTAAAGGAAGTGTTATGGTGCAATTTTTTACCGATTGGTATAAACGAAAGTTTTCTGATCCCCATGTAGTTACTTTAGTGGTTATATTAACCACTTTATTCATTTTTATTTATTTTTTAAGCCATTTGTTAATGCCTGTTTTTGTTGCACTAGCTATTGCTTTTTTATTAGATCTACCGGTAAATAAACTCATTTCATTTGGGCTTTCTCGTACAGCATCAGTCACACTGGTGGTTAGTGCCTTTGTTGGCATATCGTTAATTGGATTTTTGGGACTAATGCCAGTTATTTGGCAACAAAGTAGTCATTTATTTCAAGAATTACCCAAAATGCTGTCACAAGGAAAAATTTATTTATCAACGTTACCAGAAACGTATCCCGAAATTTTTCAAGAGAGCCAAATAGAAACTTTTATCAGTTTAATTAATGCAAAATTATTAGAGTGGGGTGAGATCATATTAAAAGGCTCGCTTAATTCCATTTCAGATTTAGTGGCGTTAATGATTTATTTGATTTTAGTACCACTTATGATGTTTTTTTTCCTTAAAGATAAAACAAGCTTAATTGATAGCTTTGTTAAATTTTTTCCCAAAGAGCGCCGTTTAGCAAAACAAGTTGGCAACGAAATGAATTTACAAATAATGAATTATATTCGGGGCAAGGTAATAGAAATTTTAATTATTGGTATTGCTACAACATTAGCCTTTGTATTTTTAGGTTTGCAATATGCAGTATTGTTAGGGGTTTTAGTTGGTTTATCTGTATTAGTTCCTTATGTCGGTGCAACCATCGTAACTATACCGGTTGCCCTCGTTGGTTTGTTTCAATTTGGAATTGGACCAGAGTTTGGCTATGTAATGCTTGCTTATGGTATATTACAAGCCCTAGATGGAAATTTATTAGTGCCAATATTATTTTCAGAAGCAGTTAATTTGCATCCAGTAACGATTATTGTTGCAGTAATATTTTTTGGCGGCTTATGGGGATTTTGGGGGGTATTTTTTGCTATTCCATTAGCAACGTTAGTTAAAGCGGTTATTAATGCTTGGCCGTCTTCTGCAGAACCACAAAATGAAATACAGCCAAGCTAACGTATTATTAATTTTTTAAAATATCTAATACAACTTGATGGTGATCTTTGGTTTTAAACTTGTTAAAAACATGAGAAATTTTACCATCAAGGCCAATTAGAAAACTAATACGGTGAATGCCATCGTATTCACGCCCCATGAATTTTTTCAATCCCCAAACACCAAAAGCCTCGGCTACTTGATGGTCAACATCAGAAAGTAAAGAAAAATTAAGTTCATCTCGTTTACAGAATTTATCTAAGCGCTTTGGCTCGTCGGGGCTTATTCCATAAACAACCGTATTTAACTCTGCAAGTTCACTTTTTATATCTCTTAAACCTTGGGCTTGTACCGTACATCCTGGTGTCATTGCTTTAGGGTAAAAATAGACTAATACTTGGTTTTGTCCAAAATGATTTTTTAAAGAAACTTCTTCGTTGTTTTCATTAAGTAATGTAAATTGTGGAGCATTGTCACCAATGGCAAGAGTTTTCATCTGGTTTATTTCCTAAAATAAAAATTGAAAAGTTTGCTTTAAAGTTTTTCTATAAAGCATGTAATAAGTTTGATTGCACGGGTTTAATACAACCTTGAACGTCAATTTGCTGGCAAAGTTGTAAAAAGTCATTTTCAAGTTGATCAATACTTACTTTGTCGGTTAGTGCAATTAAAATGTGGGCACTGGTTTGAGCGTTCGCAATGTCAATTTGCGACTTTATCGACGAAATATCAATTTTTCTAGCGGCAAAAAAAGCGGTAACTGATTTTAATACTCCGGGTTGATCTATGCCGGCATAGGTCACTTCAAAGTGTTTGGTGAGGTTTCTTTCTTTGTAGTCAGAGGTGCGCTTCATCATTGTTAATAGCTCTAAACTGTGAGCAAGTTTAGGCAGACGCAATTCAATTTGATTAATAGCGCGGTTATTCCCATTAAGCAACATAATAAAGCTAAATTCACTGCCAAATATTGCCATTCGGCTGTCTAAAATATTGCAACCACACTTACATGCTAATTTAGTTAATTCGCTAACAATACCCGTACGATCGGCGCCAATAGCGGTTAATACTAAATATTGAGACATAAATTAAACCTGATAATGCTAAAAAAGCCGTATTGTAACTGATTGTGAGGTTGAATGGAAAATAGTCGTCATCCCTTCAATAAAAGAGCTATTAATTGCTTGTGTTTATATACCTCGCACAGTACCATTGTCCGCTGTTTAATTTAAGATTTAATAGCAGATGTTTTCTGGAAGTATTGTAGCTTTAGTTACCCCTTTTACCCTTGATAATAAAATCGATTTCAACGCGCTTAAGCATTTAATTGAATGGCATATTAATGCAGGAACAAACGGTATTGTTTTAGCTGGCACTACAGGTGAATCGGCAACATTATCGGCTGATGAAAAAGTAATGTTAGCCATTGAATCTGTAAAAATAGCAGACCAAAAAATTTCAATTTTAGTAGGTAATGGCAGCAATAATACCGCAGAAAGTATTGCGTTAACTCAACGATTAAATGATACCGGTATTAACGGTTATTTAACGGTTACTCCTTATTATAATAAGCCAACAGATGCTGGATTAATCGCTCATTTTTCAGCAATTGCTAAGGCAACAGAACTCCCTATTATTCTTTATAATGTGCCGAGTCGAACTTTGTGCGATTTAAAGAATGAATTAGTTGTACAACTTGCGGAACTTATTAATGTAGTTGCCATCAAAGATGCTACAGCTGATTTGCCTCGCTTGATAAACTTAAAATCTCAGTTAGAAGCTAAGGGCATCACGGATTTTTCTTTGTTAAGTGGTGACGATGCCAGTGCTATCGAATTTTGTTTAGCCGGTGGCAAAGGCGTTATTTCTGTTACCGCAAATGTCACACCAGCGGAAATCGCTAAAATGCAACAATTGATACAGTTAAACAAATCGGCATCAGAATACAATCAAGCAGTTGAACAGGCCAAGGCCCTCGATAAACAGTTAGCTTGCTTACATCAGGATTTATTTATTGAATCAAATCCTATTACCGTAAAATGGGTATTGTTCTGGATGAATAAACTGACCAATGCAAATTTACGTTTACCTTTGTTGAGTCTTTCAAAATCAGCTCAACTTATTTTACAAAAAACTTTAAAAGATTCTGGTATAAAACAATACCCTCAGGAGCATTAATGAATCGTCGCATATTTATTTTTTCTTTATTAAGCTTATCAATCTCAGCATGTTCATCGGTAGACAATGCAAAACATGCAACGGGTGATTTTGAATATGGAAAAATGACAGAGAATAAAAAACTTGTTATTCCTAAAGGTGTTGAAGAGCCAAAATTTGCTAACGATTATGTTATACCGCAAGATATAAATCATAATGGCCCGGTAGGTGAAAAAATTGATATTAGAGCCCCGTCACTTGTTTTGCCTATTGCTTCAGGCGCTAGGGTTGAACTCAACTCTACTAAAGCAAAAATTTGGTTTGATAAGGTACTAGAAAACAAAGAGTTAGACAAATTTATTGTTTCTACGCTTAAAAATAAACTTGAAACTGATGGTGTTGATATAAAAGCAGTTGATTCAAAAGATCATCTTTTTGAATCTGGTTGGTACCATAAAAGTAAAGAAACTGGTTTTTGGTTATGGACAGATCAAACGGTAGTGGAAAGCATGCGTTTCCAATATCAAATAGAAACGAAGACTCATGGCCGTAGTGTTGCATTATCTGTTAAATTGGTTGATTTTGAAGCCAAAGATGGCACTAAAACAATGGATATAATTGACAAACAACGTGCTGAGGTTTCAATGCTAAACGCTGTTGTTGGACATGTTGATTATATGTATCGTAAGAATCAGCGTGAGAATCGCTTAATGCGAGCAACTCAAAAAATAGTGACGATAGGGCAGAGCCCTTCTGGTGATCCTGCTTATATTGTTGGATTAGAAAAAGATTATTTATGGTCAAATTTACCGAGCTTTTTTGAAAAATACGGCTTTATAATTGATGATTTAAATGAGACTAGCAATATTTATTATGTGACTTTTACTCAACCTGATAATAGCCTTTGGGATACTTTGTGGGGAGATGGTGCTCCAGTAATTGAGTTACCAAATGCCAAGTACCAGTTTAAACTTAATGATGTTGATAACAAAACAGCATTGGTTTTAACGGACGAAAAAGGTAAAGCTTTGTCTAGCGATATGTTAGACAAAATTTTCTCAGTGATGGAACCAGGATTGTCATTTAGAAATTTAAATTAATAATTAAGTATTAATTTATAAAAGACAAACTCTTTATAAAGTGTTTGTCTTTTTTTATGAGTCAAAATTATTTGTTAATAAATAATTTTATTTTTTTGGCCAATTTATAGTGAACGAAATTCCCACCTTAGCATCTTCATTTAAATAAATGTCACCATGTAAAACTTCTTTAATAATATTGTGTATGGTAAATAAACCTAACCCTTTTCCTCTGTCTTTTGCCGAACTGTAGAAGGGATCAAAAATCTTATCTTTTTCTGCAAACGTTATCCCTGAGCCATTGTCACTGTAAGTTAATTCCAAACTATCATCATGCTCTTTCAATTCTATGTTAATAATGCCACCTGTGATTTTTTTAAAACCATGAATGACAGAATTTTCTAATAACGTAATAAAAATTTGATTAAAAACATCTTTGTAACTTTCAATCATTATTTCATCACATTTAATAATGACTTGATGACCACCTTTGCTAAAAAGGCTTTGATGTACGTTAATAATATTATAAAGATAAAGCTTAAAATTAAAGGAGCTTAAATTGTATTCATTAGAGCTAGCCGAGATTAAAGTAAAATCATTTACTAATGCATCTATCCGATTAAGGTTTATATTGAGTAACTCTGATGATTGTCGAATTGTTTGAATGAATTTGCTTAATTTATTTTTTGTTATGGCGTTATTATCAAGTGTCGATTGAAACTCAACTGATTTTTCGTGAATAAGAGAGCTAGCGGTAATTGCAATACCAGTTGGGGTGTTAATTTCATGCGCAACGCCTGTCACTAAGGTTCCTAGTGCAGCTAATTTTTCAGTCTCAACTATTTTTTGCTGTGCATTTTTTAAATCAAGCAAATTATTTTCTAGAGTGATTTTTATATTGATAAGGTTATCATTACTCTCCTTTAATTCTCTTTCGGCAATTATACCTGGTAGAACAAAATACCTACGAATATAAAAGTAACTAATAAAAGCAGTTAACAGTGAGAGCATAAAAAATAAATTATAATATTGAGTTTCTTTTAATGTTTGAATAATTAATGCTTTTTTTGAAATAATATAAACAAATTGCCATGGAGCACTGTTTAAAGATTTTTTATAAATAACAAATTTTTCTTCGCCACCATGTTTATGCAATAAATCATCAAACACTATTAAATCCGTTGCTTTTTTATAGTTGATATTTGTACCGTTAATAACGTAGCCTTTCGATGAAATAATAAAACTTTCGCCTTGTTCTGATTTCGATTTTTTAACAAACTGGTTTAAAAAATCAAGCGTTATATCTGTGCCAATAATTGCGTCGAATTTATTGTTAAATATTGGGGCATTGCATGAAACCATTAAGCCATTGCCCGCTGGATCTAAGTAAGGCTGGCTCCAAAAAAAATCTTTATTCCTATTTTGAAGTGCGGTTGCTTCAATCGCATTCAAGCGATATGCCTCATTTGTGAACTGTGTAAAAGTGTTGAAATTCTCAAGTATTTTATTTATGGGAATATAGGGATAAAAAGACAGCATGTTGTTAGGTGCATCTGTATTCATATAATAACTAGCCACTAAGCTTTTAACTTGCTTGTGAGCTACTTGCTGAAAAGCCTGAATTTTTAAAGTAGCCATATAGTTTTGAATAAACACTTGATCAAGTTCCTTTGTATTAAGAGAACCTATAAAAGTATTGTGAGCAGTAAAATTCAAAATTTTATTATTAGGAGGAATCGTAAGATATTGTTTGTTTGTATCATTTTTGCGAGTGTCGATTATTGCTGCTCTGAGCTTTGTTAATTCATCTTGTGAAACAACTTGATTGCTGTACAGTTTAAATAGGTCACGAAGCGTAATAGTTATATCCGTGTTTTTGCTAATAACGCTTTCTAAAGCGGACACTTTATCCAAAAAATGATTTTTGTTTTCTTCAATTAATTTTAATTGAGTCGTAGTGAAGATAAATATCGATAAAATAACAATGATCAAACAAAATATAGCTAACCCTAAAGTAAATATTTTATTTTTTATGTGTATTAATGTCGGACGACTAACCATTATTTACCTTGAAATATATTTACGGAAAAAGTGCTCCTCGTCCAATTATAGTGTAAATGTTTCTTATCGCTAGGATTTTTGCGTAAAATCAGCCATTACATACACTCATTTAATGAAGCTATAAAAAATAAAATAATCTCATATTAACCCTTGGTGAATAGCAATAAGCACTGCACGAGTTCTATCTCGCGTATTAAGCTTCGCTAAAATATTTGAGACATGGTTTTTCACTGTGCCTTCAGCCAAAAAAATACTACTAGCAATTTCTTTATTAGAAAACCCGCCAGCAAGTAATTTTAATATTTGTAATTCTTTAACGCTTAATGTTTCAAGTGGTGTAGTGTTAGCTAAGCCTTGATCAAATTGCTTCATTACTACTGGCTCTGCAACAAAACCGCCATTGGCTAATGTTTTTATAGCATCAACCAACTTTGTTAATGATACGTCTTTTAATAAAAAACCATTCGCGCCAGCTTGTAAGCTTTCCATAAATAATTGACTGTCATCAAAAGTAGTTAGCATCAATACTGCTTGGCTGTTAGCTTGTGCTCTAAGTTGCTTTACAACGTCTATTCCATTTAGTTTTGGCATACGAATATCAAGTAAAACAACATCAGGTTTATTATGTTGGGTGTCTTCATTTTGTAAATAACTTAGTGCTTGTTCACCATCTTCTGCTTGCCAAATAACCTCAATGTCTTCGCTTAGGGCTAATAAACTCGCAATGCCTTGGCGAACTAATTGTTGATCATCAACTAAAGCAACTGTGATTTGGTTATCTTCTGTCTTACTTTGATTCATGTTACCTGTCGTATTTTTAGGGTTAGTCATAAGTGTCTTCTACTTTTATTGTGAGCGTACAACCTTTATTGGTTGAGGTTAACTCCACTTCGCCTGAATAATCTGCTAATCGTTCTTTCATCCCTGTAATGCCATTACCTGTAATTAATTGTTGGCAACCTATGCCGTTGTCGCTAAGTTTGATAGAAATAATATGATTATCTTTATGTAAATCTAATTCGAAATTATTTGCTTTACCGTGTCTTAGTGCGTTACTAACCCCTTCTTGTAAACAAAATATCAATTGCTGATTAAGCGACAATGAATTAATCATTACTGTGTTTTTTATTGTTAATTGGCAATTAGGTAGCTGTTGAAATAGGGTGTTTAAATGTGCAATCGAATCGAATTGGTCTTCATTGCGCATTTCTTTTACCACATTACGCACACCTTGTAATAACTGTTTAGCTTGTTGTAAATTTTGCTCGGTTAAAACTTTAAATTCGTCATTAACCTTATGGTTAGTTACTTCTAAATTAAGCGCTAAAGCCGTTAATTGATGACCTAATACGTCATGTAAATCTCGTGAAATACGCAAACGCTCTTGCTTTTTACTTGACTCTTTTAACATAAAGCGTGTAGCAAGTAATTCTTGGTTGATAGCACTTATTTCCTCTTTCGCTTTTTGCTCTTTTAATGTCGCCTCTATTACAGAGAAAGCAAAAACTTGTAAAACGAAAAAGATTAAAACGGTATAAATGCTTTGGTTTGGGTGGTCGGCAATTAATGTGAAGTAATAAGCGATATTTATTAACAGTAAAATAAATATCGCTTGGCGACGATTAAAATGTGCTGGCAGTTGCGTCGCCACGAGTGCGAATAAAATAGGGATTATTTGATAATTATCAAAGTAGATCAGTATTAATAATAATGATATTTCAAGCAAAACCGTTAGACTGAACGGTAAAAGCGATTTTTTAGTAGAAATATTATAAAAAAATAAAAGAATAAAGGAAATTAAAGCGCTTGCTTGCCAAATAAATTGCAGATTAATTTCAGAGCGTTTCAAATAAATAAAACTAACCAATGCCCATGTTAGTATTGCTGAAAAATACAGAAAACCATTTGTGCGTAAATTTTGGGGTATGAGACTTTTTAACATAAATTTATAATTCTTATCTAAAGCTAGAAATTTATTGACCATAAATTTCATGGTCAATAAATGATAAATATTTCAGCAGATTGGCAATTAAACTTATTGATATTAAAACAGATTAATATCAATAACGGTATTATCTTTTACAGTAAATTTTGCATCTTTATAATCTGGTTGACCAAATCGACCACCATTATTACTAAAACCGTAGCTTTCTTTAGGCATACCTAACATATTAAAGTCCATCTTATTGTTGTTATTTTTATCTTGAAATAATTTAATTGCATATTCGCCATCAGGTAGTTCTTTAAAAGTAATTTCTTCATGCTCCTTACTTATTTTTACTCGTGCTGAATGAGTTGGTTTACCTTGCTTATAACTTGCTTCATCAGCATACATAGCAAGTAATAGGTGGCCTTTTATTGTGCTGATTTTATTAACATTAACAACTAATTCAGCCGCATTGGCATAATTTGTTATAAGTAACACGCTTGATAATGAAGCAATGCTAGCAAGTAGAGCTGTCGTTGCGATAAATGTAGACGTTTTTTTAATCATTGTAGTTAACATAATAATGTTTCCTTTATATTCTATTAGTTTGTGTATTGAATGTGTTTTGAAAGAACACAATTATAATAACTAAGATATTTTGTTGATGAAGGTGCCAAAAGTCATAATATTTATCTATTTTTGCCGTGACTCTTGGCTGTGGATGGTAATAAGTTATTAAAGCTTAATCTCTTAGCGCAACAGTTATTGGTAGTCGCATTGCTTTTATGGCGGGTAATAATCCTCCGAGTAAGCCTATACAAGTAGTCGCTAACATTGTTTGTATCATTAAACTTGGTGTAATACTAAAATTGAACATTATTTGACTCAAATTGCTTGCGTTTTGAGTGGTGGCTGTCCAATTATTGAGTAGCCCATATAGCGGTAATACAGCAATTAGACCACCAATAGTGGCGAGTAATATAGCTTCGCTCATTACGACGCTAGCAATAGAAAAAGTTGAAAATCCCAAAGTTTTATAGGTGGCGATTTCTTTACTGCGACTTGCAATTGCAGCAAACATGGTGCTAATTGCCGCAATAGTGGCACCAATTGCCATAATAAATGCAATGGGCAACCCAAGCCAATTAACTAAACGGTTTAATTTTTTTCCTTGTTCAGCAAAGAAGGTTTTTTCTAAAATTAAGCGTACATTGAGTCTGGGATCTGCTTGCCATTGTTTACTTAGTTTTGTCACTGTTTGCTTTATATCTTGATTAGCTAAAGCTAAACGCAGCGATTGTATAGTGTTACCACGATTATAATCACTCTGTAACATGCCAATGTCAGTCCATAATTCTGATTCAAACACACTGTTGTTATCTGAAAAAATTCCGCTGATGAGCCACTGTGTATTCCCTAAGGTAATGGTTTTACCTAGGGTTAATTCAGGCATTTTTCGCGCAATAGCACGACCGATGAGTATTTCTCTCAAACCTTGTTTGAACTTTCGTCCACTAACAAGCTTAAAATTTGGTCTAAAATGATAAGTGTTTAGGCTAATGCCACGCAAAGAAAGGCTAACACTGTCGTTATCTTTTTCTTTTTCCGAAATGGTCGGTTTATAGGCTGCACTAACAAACATTTCAGCGGCCACAATGGGGCGGTCGTTAGCATCATGTTTTATAAGGGGATTATTTGCTAATAAGTTAACCTCAACAGGAAACATAACACTTTGCAATTCTGAAACTGCACCAGCACGCATAACGAGTAAGGTATTATTTAAGCCCGTTTTTGCCATGGTTTTATTCATCCCATCGGTTAAGGCTAAAATACTTAAGATCACCGCGGCCACACAAGCAATACTTATAATGCTAATCGACGAGCTAATAATACGTTGTGGAAAACTTTTACAGTTTATAAGGATCAATGCCAATGTGGCTTTTAACTGTTTAGTAAAACTCATGCTTTCGCTCCTAAATTTTGGCTTATGGTTAATCTATAAATACTCATGGCAGGGAATACCGTACAAATAGCTGCTGCTAAAAGTATTAAAGCAAAAAGGTGTAAATAATGTTGTGGTGCAATGGCTATTCCGGGCAAGAATTCTGCCATAACAACCTTGATACTTGATAAGGTTATATGCGCGAATAAACTGCCAAGCAAAGCGCCAGCACTTAAGGTAAACAGCGATTCTAGGTAAACTTGTGCACTTAAATAAAAAGAAGAGAAACCTAAGGCTTTCATCATTGCTATTTCAGAGAGGCGTTCGCGAATTATTTGCATCATGGTATTACAAACGATCAGTAATAGCGTAAAAAATACAGCGCTTAGCACTATTTTGATCACCATGGCCATATCAATAAATTGCTGTGCTTGTTCTTTCATAAAAACTTGTTCACTGATGGTACGTGTCGGTGAAGACGAGTTAGCAAAATTGTCATCAATCAAACGTGCGACTGAATCTATATCGGCTGATGTTTTTACTTTTATGGATAACCAACTAATACTGTTTTGACTATATGCACGTGCTTGATCAAAGTATTTATGTTGAAAAAATATTTTTTTATTATCGGTTGTTGCATTTTTTCCATGATAAATTCCCGAAACAATAAATTCCCAAGTAAATATTCCATCAAGATTCATCCAAATAGATGAACTTAAAGGTACAATATCACCAAGTTGCCAATGAAATTTCTTGGCTACCTCTTCACCTATAATTATTCCTGTACGCGTTACTTGCCAATTTTTTAATTGAGATTCAGGCAGTTGATATTCATCAAAAATAGAAAAATAGTTTTGTTTATCAACCGCAGTAACGGCTAACTGATTTTTTTCATTTTGATAAAAACCGCCAAACCAAGAAGCATAAGTGACCTTATCAACAGCCGAAATAGTTTGAATTTTTTGTTGAAAATTAATCGGTAATGAACGGGTCATAGATATTTTATGACTGGTGATTAAGCGTAATCCGTCAGAGTTAGTAATACTGCTGTTGAGCGCATTATCAATACCAGCAAGTGTGGTGAATAAAAAAAATGCAACGACAACGGATAACAAGGTTAAAACAAAGCGTGTTTTTTTGCGTAGGCTATTTCGCCATATTAAATAAAGTAAATTCATCAGTTAAGCTTCCGTAGTCGTGTTAATTGTTGTGTTAATAGTTGGGGTAGTTGTTGCGTTAGTAGCAGCGTTAATGGTTACATTAGTCGGAATGCTATTTGTTTGGCATTCTTTACTTCCCAAGTATTGTTCTAAATCGATAACACGACTTACATATTCACTGACTTTAAGATCATGGCTGACCATTACAATGGTTTTACCAAACTCTTTATTGAGCTTGCTCAGTAGCGTTAATATTTCATTTGCGGTATTTCTATCTAAATTCCCCGTTGGTTCATCGCAGAGTAATATTTGTGCATCACTGACAATGGCGCGGGCAATGGCAACGCGCTGTTCTTGACCACCTGAAAGTTCTTTAGGAAAATGTTTTGCTCGGTCACTCATGTTAACTAAAGCTAATGCTGTTTCGGCATGTTGTTGGCGCTGCTTTTTAGTTAAAGGCGTTAATAAAAGTGGTAATTCCACATTGGCTTGTGCACTAAGAACTGGCAATAAATGATGTGATTGAAATACAAAGCCAATGTTTTCGCTGCGCCATGTCGTTAATGCACTTTCACTTAACTCCGCAATGTTTTCACCTTGAATAATAACTTCGCCAGATGTTGGTTTATCTAAGCCACCCATTAAATGTAAAAGTGTTGATTTACCTAAACCAGAAGGCCCCATAATGGCAACAAATTCGCCAGATTTTATTGTTAAGTTAAAGTGGTTATGAACGACGACCTGGTTGTTTCCTTTTTGATAACTTTTATTAATTTCTTTTAGTTGTATCGCATTATTGTTGCACATGGTTGATCCTTGTCTTTATGTAATATATTTAATTAATTTTTGGTTAGTTAAAGTTATTGATTTAATTGGTTTTTTGATGGTGATTGTTTAGCTTTTATAAAAGCTAACTTTAATGCCCATATCAGGAAAAATGCGTTGATCATTAGTTAATAATTTTATCCGCACTTTAATGCTGGCTTTTTGTCGGTCTGCAGTAGGGATAATAGCGACTACTTCACTATTTATTTTCCAGTTTGGGTATGCATCAAGTGTTGCTATAGTGCTTTGTCCTGCAAATACTCGATTAATATAACTTTCGCCTACTTCTACCTCTATTTCTAAAGAATTCATATCGACAATAGTGCCAACGCCAGTACGAATAGAGCCGCCAGCAGATGAACCTGTTGAAATTAGCTCGCCAACTTGGGCATTTTTGCTGATCACCACGCCACTAAAAGGTGCACGAATTTTATGATGATTCAATTGATACTTGGCTAAATCAAGACGCTGTTTGGCAAGCTCTACTAGTGCGGTTTTATTGTTTAATTGTGCTTTAAATTGTTCTGTTTTTGCAGCGCTGTCATCGACTAATTGCTGGCTAATCAACTTTTGTTGCAAAAGGTTTTTATTACGCAATAGACGATTTTGTTGATACCTTAGCTTGCTTTTTATTTCATCTAAATTCGCTTTGTTTGCGGCTAAATCGGCAAAAGCGAGTTGAAAAGATATTTTCGCTTGTTCATTATCTAGTTCGGCTAATATTTCGTTTTTAACGACTTTTTGACCTTCTTCAATGTTAAGTTGAGTTATTTTTCCGGTAACCCGTGAAGATACTGTAGCAATGCGACGGGCAACAATATGGCCGCTGGCGTCGAGTACTTTTTCTTTCGCTGCTTGCGTTGTTAAAGATATGGAGGGTATTGTTGCTTCGTTTTCTGCATGCGGAACAGCAGTCTGAATTTTTACGCTGGAAGCTATTACTGTTGGTGATGTTTTATTTATTATTGTATCAGCTGTTTCTTTCGCTTTGAGTTGCTGAAATTGCATAAAAACAGCATAAATTACAGCGATAACGACAAGGCTGATTATCAACATTGTCTTATTATTAAGATGAATTACGCGATTATTTTTATTGCCAAGTTGAGAACTCTCAGGGGAGTTTTTACTTTTGGTATGTCGGTTTATCTTTAACGCAGCAATGTCTATTGTGCTATTAACTTCAGTACTGGTTGTTTTATCTGGCATGTTATTCTCCTACTCACGATGTAGTAAAAGAATAAATGGCGCAGCGTTTACAACACAGTGCCAAAAGTCATAGATTAAAGTTAATTCGTTTGTGCTAGGTCATCACGGGTTTGTTGGATTAAATTAGCGCAATGCTCAACAAATTTATGGATAGAATTGGGTAGTTGGTCAAGTTCTATTGCATCAATTAAATTCTTAACTTCTAAACCTAACTCAGTATCACCTTCAATTTTTAAACGACGTTGAAAAAATAAAGTATCGGGATCTTGTTTTCTGCCGGCAATTAATAATAAATCATCACCCGTAGCGCTAAAACTGACATCTTCGATTTTGGAACTAGGTTCATTCATTATTAATTGTTCACCATTAAAGCTTATTAACCAATGTAAATTTAAATCGGTTATCGATATTTTGAGCCATTTTTTTTGTAAAAATTCAAAATCGCCATCTTCAATCGCTTCTTTAAATACAGAATGTAGCGCAGGTAACATCACTTTTTTTTGTAAAGAAAAAGGCAGTAACGACAATGCAGGGCGTAAAATACTTGGCATCGCATTCATCACTTTACTTCTAAAGCTTAAAGGTAGATTCAGAGGCAATTTTAACAAAGGCAGGGGAGATAATTTATTAAGTTTTGACGTTGAAAATAGTAAAGCCGATGATTTATGCACAATAACATCCCATAGTTACATTCTAGAATAAATTTATAGAGGCTTAATTTAACAATATTTAATTAAATTTATTTGGCTTGGATCAAACTTTATTAATTTGAGTCAAAAAAGGGCTAGTTAAAAACTTATAAACTGCGTGCTTATTTTATATTTAATCAATAAGAATAAAGTTATGGAACTTTTGTGTCCTGCAGGTAATTACCCAGCTTTAAAAACGGCTATCGATAATGGCGCTGATGCTGTTTACATTGGTATGAAAAACGATACTAATGCTCGTCATTTTGCGGGCCTTAATTTTAATGATGGCAAATTAGTCAAGGCTGCTGATTATGTGCACAGTCATGGTAAAAAACTTCATGTGGCCATTAATACTTTTGCTCATCCAGGCGCGCAGTTACGTTGGCAAAAAGCGGTAGATGATGCCGTTGCTATTGGCTGTGATGCATTAATTATTGCAGATATTGGTGTTTTAGACTATGCGGCAAACAAATACCCAAATATAGAGCGCCATGTTTCAGTACAAGCTTCTACTACCAATTTATCAGCGATAGAGTTTTATCATCAAAATTTTGCTGTTTCACGCGTTGTTTTACCACGGGTGTTATCTATTCAACAAGTTCGACAATTAGCTAAAAATAGCCCTGTGGCACTTGAAGTTTTTGCTTTTGGCAGTTTATGTATTATGTCAGAAGGGCGTTGTTATCTATCGTCTTATATGACAGGTGAATCGCCTAATACGGTAGGTGCTTGCTCTCCAGCGAAATATGTCCGCTGGCAAGAAACAGAACAAGGTTTAGAATCTCGCCTCAATAATGTACTTATCGATCGCTATAAAGAAGGTGAAAATGCGGGTTATCCCACACTTTGTAAAGGGCGATTTGAAGTTGATAATAATGTTTATCACGCGCTAGAAGAGCCCACCAGTTTAAATACCTTAGAGCTAATTCCAGAGCTTTATAAAATGGGTATTGCGTCAGTAAAAATTGAAGGACGCCAACGCAGCCCCGCTTATGTTGAGCAAGTCGCGCATACTTGGCGAGCAGCGTTAGACAGGTATCAGCAAAATCCCGAACAATATCAAGTTGAAGATAAGTGGATGGCAACCTTGGCTAATCTTTCTGAAGGAACTCAGACTACTCTCGGGGCATATCATCGAAAATGGCAATAATCTTCATACTTGAAACTACAGCTTTATTGTCGTCGTTGACTCGCCAAAATCACTTAGTGAACTAAGCTCATATGGCTCGCAACTCGACGGCATCGCTGTAGCTCCAATTATTTTGATTATCAATGACTAATTACAAATTTAACTATGAATTTTAGGAAAACAGAATGAAATTTTCATTGGGCGCGCCGCAATTTTTCTGGCCAAAAAAAAATGTTGAACAGTTTTATCAACAAGCGAAAGAAAGCTGCGCAGATATTATTTATGTTGGCGAAACAGTGTGTTCTAAACGCCGTGAATTACGAGATAAAGACTGGTTATCGCTGGCGCAAGAGCTAGCAAGTACAGGTAAACAAGTGGTTATCTCAACTATGACTTTATTAGAATCGCCTACTGAATTACAAGTTTTGAAACGTTTGTGTAATAACGGCGAATTATTAGTTGAAGCGAATGACTTAAGTGCAGTGCAAGTAATGAATGAGCTTAAACTGCCATTTGTCGTGGGCGCTGCAATTAATTGTTATAACCTAGCCACGCTAAAAGTATTGCTCAAACAAGGCATGACACGTTGGGTTATGCCGGTAGAGCTTTCTGGCGATTGGTTAAAAAAACTGTTAGATGAAGCCCAAGAAGAGGGCATTCGTAATCAATTTGAAGCCGAGGTGTTTTCGTGGGGATATATGCCACTTGCTTATTCTGCACGCTGTTTTACTGCGCGCTCAGAAGATAAGCCTAAAGATGATTGCCAATATTGCTGTATTAAATATCCTCAAGGCCGACGCATGAATAGTCGCGAAGGCGAACGGGTTTTTGTCTTAAATGGCATTCAAACTATGTCGGGTTACCAATATAATTTAATTAATGAAGTCAATGATATGCAAGCTATTGGTGTTGATATTGTCCGCATTAGCCCAGACAGTGTTCAGGCTTTTGAAAAGCTTGATGATTTTCGTACGCAATTAACCACACCTAAAAAATATCCACTAGATGGTCAAAACGAATGCAATGGTTATTGGCATAAAATTGCAGGTATGTCGGTACAATAGCTATGCTATAATCTTGCGGCCTAAATTGAAGTGGTGACTTGCTACTACAATTGAAAATAGAAAAACTTTAATAGAGAAAAGTTATGTTTGAACTTCATTTATCTGAATTTACCCTTGAAGAATTTTTACGTGATTACTGGCAACAAAAGCCTGTGGTTATTCGTCAGGGATTTAAAAATTTTAGTGATCCCATTAGTGCTGACGAGTTAGCAGGGCTAGCGATGGAAGATGAAGTTGAATCACGCCTTGTTTATAAAAAAGATCAGCAGTGGCAAGCTGAATTTGGCCCTTTTGAAGGCTATGATCATTTAGGCGAACAAGATTGGTCGTTGGTTATTCAAGCACTTGATAATTGGTCAGAAGATGCGGCTAAAATGATCGAACCTTTCCGCTTTATTCCCCATTGGCGTTTAGATGACTTAATGGCAAGTTTCGCAACTAAAGGTGGCAGCGTTGGCCCACATATCGACAAATACGATACATTTATTTGCCAAGGTTCAGGCACTCGCAATTGGCAAGTGGGTGGTAGAGGCGCGCATCAAGAATTTTCAGCTCATGAAGTTTTACTTCATGTAAAACCATTCGACGCCATTATCGATGTAGAACTTACTGCAGGCGATATTTTATATATTCCACCAGGTTTCCCCCATGAAGGCGTTTCTTTAGATACATCAATGAGTTTTTCTATTGGTTTTAGAACAACTTCAACGATGAATTTATGTAGTGGTTTAGCCGATCATTTAATTGATAATGAACTTGGGGATGAATTAATTGAAGACCCACAGCGTAAGCTTATAAATCGAAGTGGTGAAATTAATAGCATTGATTATCAGTTAATTAAACAGCAATTTACGCAATTAATTGATAACGATGCATTAATGAAACAGTTTATGGGCTGTTATTTTACCAAAGCGAAACATGATTTAGACTTAATTCCTAATGATGAACCTTTAGCTGCTGACGATATTAGTGAAATATTAACTACTAATGCATTAATGCGTTTAGGTGGTTTACGTGCTTTTTATTTTACTGATACGGTACAGCAGGGGATTTGTTATATCGACGGTAATGAATATACTTTTGCTGCTGAAATAGCCCCTGCCATTCAATTGCTTTGCGATAATGTTGAAGTAACCCCTACACAACTCACTGCTTGGCATAATAATAGTGATTTTATCGCTTTTATTAGTGAACAAGTTAACGCAGGTTATTGGTACTTTGCCGAGTAAATTCAGACATATATAACGGTTGAGATACTGAAACAAGTTCAGTATGACAACATTACTCGTCAGGATGACAACATTAATTGTCATCCTGAGGAAGGTCAGGATCTTAAGCTAATAACATACTATATTTAAGGTTTAAACTATGCGTTTAGATAAATTTATCTGTAAGAGCACCGAACTTACCCGAACTGAAGCTAAAAAGCTGCTTAAAAGCGGTGAAGTGAAAGTAAATGGTGAGGTGATCAAAAATCCTGCCACACAAGTTCATGAAAATAATACAATTACTTTAGATAATGGCGCGAGTGAACAAGTACTTAGTGCGCGCAGTTCTCGTTATATTATGATGCACAAACCGCAAGACACTATTTGTTCAAATGTTGATGAAATTTATCCTTCTATTTTGCATTATATCGAGGTTGATAAAGCCTTCGATTTGCATATCGCAGGGCGTTTAGATGCAGATACTACAGGGCTTGTATTGATAACTGATGACGGTCGTTGGTCGCACAATATTATTACCCCGAAAAAAGACTGCGCGAAAACTTATCGAGTATGGTTAAGAAATTCTATAACAGAAGATAAACAAGCCGCACTAATTGAGCATTTTGATCAAGGAATTCAACTACAAGGTGAAAAAAATCTAACCAAACCTGCTATATTAAAAATTATCACAGAAGACGAAGTATTATTAACGATAACCGAAGGAAAATATCATCAAGTAAAGCGTATGTTTGCAGCAGTTGGCAATAAAGTTGTCGGTTTGCATCGCGAGAAAATAGGCGCTATTAGTCTTGATGAATCGCTTGAAGAAGGGCAGTGGCGTTATTTAACTGAAGAAGAAATTAATAGTTTTTAGTACCCGTAATAAAATCTGGATAGCATGTTTTATTTGTTATCTATTAATTTATCTCACTATATTAAGATTTAAATGATTAAAACATTCAGTTTTACCTGTTTAGCTTTATTGGCTTTTGCGGCTAATTCTGTTTTATGTCGCCTTGCTTTAGGTGATCACAGTATTGATGCGGCAAGTTTTACGGTTGTACGTTTAGCTTCGGGAATCGTTACGTTGTTGGTTATTTTACTGACTTCACATAAACTTAAATTTAATAACAAATCACTGCTAATTAGCACATCGCAAATTTCATCAAAAGGGAGTTGGGCGGCAAGCTTATTGTTGTTTGTTTATGCGCTGTGTTTTTCGTTTGCTTATATCAGTTTAGAAACGGGTAGTGGAGCTTTAATTTTATTTGCTGCGGTACAAATCACGATGATTTTACGTGCTGTTTTTAGCGGAAATAAACTTCACTTAGCTGAATGGTTAGGATTATTGCTCGCTTTTATCGGTTTTGTTTATCTTATCTTTCCAACAATTAGCACACCATCGTTGTATGGTTTTATTTTAATGACTGTTGCAGGAATTGCTTGGGGATTTTATACCTTAAAAGGGCGAAATTCCTCTCAACCTTTAGCTGATACTACTTATAATTTTTTACGAACATTACCATTATTATTTATTGTGCTAATGATCAATGTTAGTTATGGCTATTATACTTCTGTAGGCATATTTTACGCCATTTTATCAGGAGCTATCGCTTCAGGTATAGGTTATTCCTTATGGTATGCAGCGTTATCAGGCCTTTCTACTACTCAAGCTGCGGTGGTGCAATTATTAGTTCCGGTAATTGCGGCATTTGGGGGAATAATTTTGGTGTCTGAAACTATTAACCAACGCTTTGTTATTGCGTCGGTTATGATTTTAGGTGGAATTTTACTCGTTATGCTGGCGAGTTACAGACAAAAGCAATTAGCGTTAATTTAAAAATCGATTAATTTATTTTTTAAAAAATAAATAATTTACTCGTTTGCTTGATAAACGGCGTAAGCCGCGACTAAATCACTAATAGCTGTGCCCACAGATTTAAACAGTGTTATTTCCTTTTCGTTTTGTCTTAATTGTTGATGATTTTGTGCTTGTTCACACATTTCACTGAGCTCAGCGACAATATCTTCAGCACTAAAATTTCCTTCGCTGATCGGAATTAATAATTCACCTGCTTCAGCTAAATTGTTTATTCGGCTATCAACAAACACTCTAGATTTAAGAACTGTTTGCGTGTCACATTCTCTGGCATCACTATTATGATTACCTAAACAATCTATATGTGTGCCTGCGCTGAGCCACTCAGCTTTAAATAGTGGTGTTTTAGCGCCTGTTGCACAGCAAATAATATCGGCTTTATTAACCAAACTGCTAAGTTCTTCTTTTTGGTTTGAGGTGAGTAGGTTTGCTGCAAAACTTACGTTCGGATAAAGCGCTGAAAATGTTTCAATTAACGATGTTATTTTGGCCATGTTGCGCGCGCAAATAGTGATTTGTTTTAACGGTCTAACGCTCAAATGTGCATGTAGTAAATAAGGTGCTAAATTGCCGGTACCAAACAGTAAAAAACGTTCACTATTTTCACGAGATAAGAGCTGACTGGCTAATGCAGAAACTGCTGCTGTACGCCAATAAGTCACGCTAGTACCATCAACAAGCGCTAAGGGTTCACCTGTTTTACGACTAAAAAGCATAATTTTTGAATATAAGCTGGCTAAGCCTTTTGCGACATCATTATCTGGAAAATAAGTGAACATTTTATTAGCTATCACTTCATTGTTCCAAGAAGGAAGAAGTGCAAATGCGCTTTTATTTTGATCATTGTCTTCATCTAACAACAAAACTTGTCGTTGCGGCATCGTAAACTTTTCGCTAAAAGCTTGCTTTAATAATGGGATTAAAGTTGGAAATGTTAAACTTTGTTCTATTTGCTGTTGAGATATTATTTTCATATATTTTCTTGTTTGTTTAGTTCATTCTAAATCAAATAAATTTAACGATGTTAGTAGGCATCGAGCAAGCTCCCGAAGGGCGAGTTTAAAAGGCTTATATACTGCGTTATTGATTTTGATAAGGACGCTACATGTAGCTTCTTAGAGAATGCAGGAGCATATTCTCCTGAATAACCATTACCTTCAATCAATGCCTTGCCTTTAAGCCTTTTAATTCTCGCTGAGTGGGAAAGAACTTAATCAACTTGGTATTATGTTTGATTAAAGCTCTAAAAATTCTTTCGGCGCTTTATTAATTATTTCTAAGCCATTTTCGGTTAACACCACATCATCTTCAATTCGAATACCGCCCCAATTCGGAATGTATATACCGGGCTCTATTGTAAAGACACAACCATTTTCTAATTTGAGTTGACAATTTGGATCAATAAAAGGCAATTCGTGTAAAACTAAACCAACACCGTGACCTAAACCTTCCCCTTTGAATTTTGCATAGTCACTGTTGAGTAGAATATCGTCAGCAATTTTTTGTAATGCTTGTCCTGTCATTCCTTCTTTTACGGCATCAATTGCCGCTTGTTGGGCATTTTGAACAAGTTGATAAACTTCCTTTTGCTGATCACTGGCTTTACCAAATATATAAGTACGAGTCATGTCTGAACGGTAACTATTAATCACGGCACCAAAGTCAAATAACATTAAATCGCCTTGTTTTAATTTGCGATTTCCGGGAATACCATGAGGCAGGGCGCTGCGCTCTCCAAATAATAAAATGGTTGCAAAAGATAATTCTTCAGAGCCGAGTTTACTCATTTGATATTCTAATTCAGTGGCAAGTTCGCGTTCGGTAATCCCTTCTTTAACAAGTGGTAATATATTCGCTAATGCCTGATCTGCAATTTTAGCGGCTTTTTTTATTGAATTTATTTCTTCATTATTTTTGTGATAACGTAGAATTTCAATAGCATCAGTTCGGGCGATAGTCTGTTTTATGCTAAATTCATCGTTTAAATTTTGCCAAGCAGCAACACTAATATGTGCGGCCTCATAAATAAGACACGTTACCGTATCTGCCTGCAAAATTTCGTCTAAACATTGACCTAAACTTTGTTTTGCACGATCACGACAAATAACCTTAATATCATTATTAACCTCACTGTTGGCTTGTTCAACGTATCGGTAGTCGGTGACTAAAAATTGATTTTTTTGTGTTAACACAAATGTTGCAGCATGGCCGGTAAAACCTGTTAAATAAGTAATATTAATAGCATTAAAAATGATAAAGGCTTGATCTTTTGCATTTAAATTTTGTTCAATTAATTTTGATATTCTCATTGTTTTCTCATTCATCTTGTAATAAAAAACCGATTTTTAAGGGGTCATTAGCATCGATAAACCATTCACTACGTCCGCATATATAAGCGCTACCGCTGACTTGTGGGATCACAGCGTTATATCCGCCATATTCTAGCGTTTCAATGGCTTTAACTTTAAATGTACTACCAAGGATACTTTCAATGGTTATTTCTTGATCTAATTTAAGTTTATCTTTGGCCAGTTCAATGGCTATTCTACCGCTTACGCCGCTACCAGTTGGGCTTCTATCGAGTTCGCCATTAGCAAATATGCACACGTTTCGGCTATAAATGTTTGTTTGATTATCGTCGTAAAAGATCACGCCGTATAAAAACGATAAGTCTTTTTCAAAGGGATGTTCAATTGAAAACTTATCCATTACTGCAGCTTTTATGGCTTTACCATAGTGAATTATTTTTTGATGATTTGCTTTAGTCAGCGATAAACCTAATTCATCGGCATTTACATACGCATAAAAAGCACCACCAAATCCAACGTCAAAATTAACTTTTCCGATTTGATCAATAACGACGCTTTTATCACTTAAAAACATAAACGAAGGTACGCAATTAAAGCTCACGGCAGTTATTTCATGATTTTCTCGTGTAGTGTTATTGCTATCTTTACAATTATCGCTATGAGCTTGAGCAATTATTTGCCCACAGGGCACATCGATTATAACTTCCGTTTTGTTTCCTGTTTTTTTTACCACGCCGGATTCTACGGCAAATTTTGCTAAGGCAATAACCGCATGGCCACACATGGTTGAATAACCTTCGTTGTGAATAAAAATAGCACCAAAATGGCTATTATCACGATCAGCATCGACAATTATTGCACCATACATATCAGCATGGCCGCGTGGTTCAAACATTAATGAGGTACGGAGGTGATCGTAATTTTCTTGGCAATCTCTGCGTTTAGCTAAAATAGATTGGCCTTTTAATTGCGGCCAGCCCGAAGTGATAATGCGTAATGGTTCGCCACCCGTGTGGCAATCTAGGGTTTTAAGGCAAAGCTTACTTGAATGGGCTTGCCATTGTTCAAATTCTTGAGAAATCAAGCTCATTAATTATCCCGTAATTTGTTCATTAGTTGAACTTAACTGGCTGGGTTGTAGTGGATTTAGTTGTTCCTTTTTCTGTTTATGAAGATCGCCGACTAACGTTTTATTAAAAATAAACAAGGCTAAACAGGTAATTAAACCTAAAGCGGCTATTACTATCCATAACAAAGTAGGCTCGTTTAAATCAGTTGCTAGCCAACCATAAAGCCAACCTGATAATAGTCCTGCAAATAAGTTACCTAGTGCCATTGAAACAAAATAATAGCCCATAAACATGGCTACTTTATCTTTTGGCGCAAACGATGCCACGTATTCTTGGCTTTTTGGAGCCGAGGTCATCTCACCAATAGCAAAAACAATAACAGCAGTTGCAACTAAACTACCCCCGACCAGTAAACTATGAGCAAAACTATTAAGTAGCATAGCGAGCGATAAAATAGCCGTGCCAGCAATTAACACTTTAAAGGTATTAAATTTATCAATAAAACGGCTGAGGGTAATTTGAAAGCAAATGATCATTAAAAAGTCGAGGCTTAAAATTGTTGCAGGGTTCATTTGTCGATATTGTTCAGACCAAAGTAAGCTATAGTGTTGGGCAAGCGTACTGTCGTTAGCTATTAATGGTAAAACGTTATTTAATTCAGTAAGGGGAACTCGCACATCAAGTGATTTTAATGCTTGTTGAATCTCTAAATGAGTAGTTAACGGAGCAGTATGGTTAGATATTTTTTCACTGAACGATATTAGCTCTTTAGTCAGTATGTTTGTGTCAATGCTGGTTAAAGTATCATGTAACCAAGGGCTAATATTATTTAATAAATTGACGAGATCTGAGGTGTCGATGAAATCGCGAACGTATAATGGAAAAGTTACAAATATCTGTAAATATACCGTCCAAAATCCAGTTAAAATTAATAAATAAGCAATAAATGGTTTATTTCCCAATGCCATTGTTTGTAGAAACCAAACGGAGGATTTACTGCCGATTTTAGTTGCCTGCAATTTAATAAATAAATCCCATAGTAAGGCAATCATTATCCACGTAATTGCGAGCATTGTGGTTACTATGCCATCAGTAATGAAACCAGCATAAAAAGCGATAAGTAAAATTAGTAAAGGTACAACCAACAAGGCTATTCGACCATTTCCTAAGACTTGCTGCATTTCACTAAACACTTGCTTAAGTGATTTTTTTTCTAAATTTTTTGTTGGTTCTTTATAAAAGAAAATCGCGGGGATAAAATTTATTGTTATCCATAAAGCGGCAATAATAAACACCCAATTCCAACCCAAGTGTTTTTGTACTATCGGTGCAATTAGTGGCCCTAAAAAGCCACCAATATTTACCATCATATAAAAAATGCCAAAGCCTAAACCGCGATTACTATTATCAGTTGTTCGACCAATAGTGCCAGTAACAACAGGTTTAAATATACCTGCGCCTAAAGCTACTAACATGAAAATAGCAATAAACGAAAATAAGTCTTTAGCGAAACTGAGTAAAAAATAACTGGGTGCCATTATCGTAAAAGCTAAAATAAACATTTTACGATAACCAAATCTGTCAGCGAGAGCACCGGACACAACCGGAAATAAATACAAGAAAAATGGCACTATGCCCATAATCAAACCGCGTTCAGCATTTCCCATGCCTAAACCACCTTGGCTTAGTGGTGTCATGACATAATTAGCCAGTAAAGTGTACATGCCATACCATGCTAAACGCTCAAATATTTCCATAGAATTGGCAATGTAAAACGCAGAATGAAAAGCGGAACGAGGATTTTTAGTGATCATTTTACTATCAAAGGTAATTACAATGAAATTATTGTATACAGTATAATATTTATGTCAATTGTAAAAATATAAAGATTTTATCAGTTATATAAATATAAAAGGCAGAGTTACCTGAATAACTCTGCCTTTTATTAGAAAGGATTTACGTTTTACTATAGGTAAACTTAAATAGCTAACTCAACTAATACCGCAGTGTACATTTTAAAATTAAGTACAAATTGCTTCATGGTAATAAATTCATGCTCTGAATGTCCTGTATAAACAGTATTTGGCATAGAAGGACCAAAACTTACAGCATGTGGAAATAACCGTGAGTTAGTACCGCCGCCAATAGCAATTGGTTTAGCATTCTTAATACCTGTAAAGTGAGAAAATACAGATAAAAGCGTGTTTATTTGAGGTGCATCCTTTTGAACCCAAGGTTCACCAATATAATTATTTAAATTAGTTAGGGTGAAATGATTTTGTTGCTGCCATTGAGTTAGAACGCTATTAATTTCAGCTTCTAGTTGATTTTTACTTTTACCACGAGGGCGACGAAGATTGATATTCAGTTCTATCGATTTATTGCTTTTGTCGGTATTTAAATGTTGTTTTAACACCGTTGGTGATACCGTCATTTTTCCCATGAAGTCATCGCTGTATGCGATATTACCAAATTTATTACCATATAAACCAGTGCCTAAATTATCATTTAAAAAATTTACTAAAGCACCACCAGCCGTATTCGGCCAATGTTTAAACGCTAATAAATCGGCTATATGGGTTATTGCATTCTCGCCATCTTCTGGTTTTGATGAATGGGCAGATCTTCCTAAGGCGGTAATAGTTAAGTTTTTATCTTTTAAATTAAAATCAAAATTAACGCCTTGATATTTTTGCGCGGTATGCATTAATTTATCAAGCAATTTAACATCAGCGTTAGCAATAACAATTCTTGCATCTTCAGGAATTTGGCTACCAAAAAATCCGCCAGTGAAGGTTTTAATGTAAGTTTGGCTAGTAATTTCAGCGGATAAAACTGTAGGCTCAGGGAAGCTCATACTAATAGTACCGTATCCTTTTTCGGCACTAACTACCGGATATTCAGCATCAAGGGTGATATTAATACCTGGTAATGAATGGTTTTTTACATATTCTCTTATTGGTGCCCAATCGGATTCTTCGGCTAAATAAACGTAAAGTTCAATGCGTTTAGATAAATTAATTTGCTTGTCTTTAATTGCTTTCATCGCATATAAAACACTGGCAATCGAACTTTTATCATCTTCAGTACCGCGGCCTAATAATTTGCCTGGTTCTGAGGTTAGATCTAAAGCAAAGGGAGATTGCACCCATTTTTTCGGATTAACAGGCTGTACATCACCGTGAGTGACAATGCCAATTCGTTGTTTACTGTTTTTAATCTTGGCATCGCCTAAGCCAATAATAATAAGATAGCCTTCGTCTTTATAATCAAAACCTAATGCTTGGGCTTTTTGTTTTAATGACTTTTTGAAAGCAATGTGCGAAGGGTTATTAATCACTGAAACACCTTTTGTGGCTACAGTGTTATAGCTGACTAAGGTTTTTAAGGTGTTAACCATATCTTGCTGATATGTTTTCGCCGCATAGTTGGCTGTGTTTTTTGCTAAAGAGCTAACAGAATCGTTAACGTTTATTTTTGATAACTCAGTGCTAAATACTGAAGTTGAAACCAGTAGCGAGGTAAATAGTATCGTTTTAAGCAAAATGCTTTCCTACTTTGTAGTTTTTAATATGTAGGTGATTTTATATTAAATAGTGAACTTGGGGAAAGGTATATTCACTTACTAACACGCTAACTTTCTAAATTTAACATTTCCATTTGTTGGTTCGCCCACGTTAATGAACTTGAATTTATGTGAATTAATTGTTCTTTAGACAACCCTAATTTTTCGCCTTGCAATAAGGCTTCACGCCAGTTACCTTGCTCGCTAATTTTTGCAAGCGCTAAATCTTGAGCCAATTCACCTTTGCCAGAAATAATGGCATTGGAAATGTTTTTTGATAAGGATAATTTTTTTAAAGCACTTTCGGCTGGTTCATTAAACATTGCCTCAATTAATGATAATAACCCCACTAAGAATGCTTCAGCACTCTCATTTTCATGTGGCGTGTGCTCGCTTCTTTGTTCAATAGTTAGTTCACAAAACTTACCTCTAAATAACGATAATCTTACTAACTCTTTTGAACGTTTTTTACTTAACAGGGTGGTGAAAAGAATTGAAATAAAGCGCTTTAATTCAACCAAACCAAGAGTGACAACCGCTTGTTTAATTGTTGAGACTTGCTTACGTCGTTTAAAAAACACCGTATTTGCATAACCTAATATTTTATACGTTAAATAAACGTCTCTTTTAATTACCTCTATAATTTTATTTAAATCAACGCTATTTGACGATGTTTGATAAAGCAATTCAGCTAAAGTAGTTTCTGCAGGAGACATTGACCTAGACATTAACACTTCGGTTTGTGAAAAAAACATGCCTTCAAAATAATCAAAGCCCATTTGCACTGCTTGTTCATGTAAAGATAGATCATTTACGTTGGTGGCGAGTAATTTAATATTAGGAAATCGACCGATACAATCGACTATTCTAAATAAATCGTTTGTCGAGATTTCTTCAATATCGAAAGAAATAAAATCGATAATAGGGTAAATAGTTTCCCAAGCTTTTTCATTCTGAATATTACTTAAGCAAATTTTATAATTTGAATCGTGTAAATTTAACAAGGCAATTAGTAAAGTTTCGGTTGGTAAATTTTTAGCTTCGTGTGTTACTACCGTAGAATCACATTCTAAACAACTCGGTATCAATGCTTCTATTGAATCAGTAGAAAAATTAACAAAAGACAATTTGCCTGAAACAACTTCTGAAAAATTGAGGGGAGAATCATCTTTATTGAGATCGGCTAAATAACTCATTTCAAATAGAGCATTTTCAACATTCTCTTGAAAAATTAAGTGGTAACCAAGAATATTCTGATCGCCCTTAAAAATAGGGTTTCGTGATACAAAATATTCCATATATTTTCCTAAAAAATTAAATTGTTAAAAGATAGTAGAAATCATTATTTTTATTTGAAATCGTTAATGCGCGCTACTTGCTGATTCTTGTGTTTTTATCACTTTGCCGACACAAGCTAATATTTCTTCTTTGGTTGATGGCTTTAATATATAACCTTTTAAACCGTGTGCCGCCCACTTACGTACAATATCTTTGTTTTTATTACCCGTTAAGGCGATGATTGGAATATCTTTACCACCCGTGATTTGTCTAATTTGTTTTGTGGTATTTAAGCCATCTAACTTGGGCATATATAAATCCATTAAAATCAAATCGAAATTTCCCTTTCTAATTTTATTTAATGCACTCAAACCATCCTCTGCTTGGTCAATTTCAAAATTTTCTTTTTTCAATACATTCACTAACATATCTCGGTATAAGCCGTTATCGTCGACAACTAAAATTTTATTTTGTTTAGCTATTATTTTTTCTTCATCTTTATTAACTGTATCGGCTGTTCTCTCGCTTTCATCGGCATGCGTGGCCGATTGAATTTGTTCAAGAATTTTAGCTGAGGTTGGTTTATTAAAGGTTTTGTTAACCGCAATATCTTTTGCTTTTTGAGCTTGCTGCTTAAGGTTAGATTGCTTATTCATCAACTGACTGATCATTTCATCAAGGCCAGATTTGATGTCATTTTCTAGCAATTCCATTAAGGGTTTAACATGATTTTGAGTGATAGTGCTGATTACTTCTTGCGATGATAACTCTGGAGGAAGAACTTGCTCAGTGCTTGGCTGCATTATTTTAGCTTGGCTTTCAACAATGGTTTGTAATAAGTTTTGTTTACACTCACTGGCATTATCAATGAGCTCTGCAAGGTCATCTTCAATTAAATCAAAATTTTCATCACTAAATTTATCCATTTTTCCAATACATAATACTTGTGAAAGCCCATTTTGAACGATCATAACCAAGCGAAATTTTTCATAGAGTGGTTGATAAACAAAATAATTATCAAACAAGCCTTTCATACAACAACGAAATGCTAGCGAAGATTCTTTATTGTTGCAGAGCAACACACTGTAATGGGGATATTCTAGTTTTTCTTCTTCAACGAGTAGGGCGTAGTATTCGATGCATTTTGAAATATCAGCTAGCGCAAATAAAATTACAGAGGGTTTTTCAGTTGTTAAAAAGTTAGTCGTTTTATTAGTCATTTTAATACTTCGATAACTATCAACTTGAGCGGTTAATATGTTAGCGGCTCCCATAATGTCATCTTCATGTTCAAAAATCATGACCACGTTGGGATGGCGATTTGCAAGTTTTGCTGATTTAGCTTTCATTAGTGACTGCTCCATAGACTTGCTTTAAAGATCGATTAATTAAAATAATGCTTTCTTTACATTGTGCTTTATCATTATCTAAAGCTATTTGTTCTAGGGCTTCCAATAGGTCAGCTGTTTGTTCTGCCCCCACTGCTTTTGCTGATGTTTTTAAATAATGGGCTTCTTCTTTTATTTCAATTAACTTATTGTCGTTATAAAATGCGGCAATTTTTCCGACGGAAACTTTTGCTTGCTGTAAAAATTGAATTTCAAATTTACGCATCATTTCCATATCATCGCCAATTAGATCTATCATCACTTGGCGGTTTAGTATTTGTCGTTTTGAATCATTCATGTACATACCACTTTTTAAGGACTTCTTTAAGATCAGACAACTGCACTGGTTTACTGACAAAGGCACTCATCCCCGCATCAAAACAATGATCAGAATCACCGCTCATTGCGGCACCAGTAACGGCAATAATAGGGATTGGTTTCTTTTGTTGTTGTAATTCTAATTCTCTGATTTTTTTAGACATTTCATAACCATCAATTTTTGGCATATGGCAGTCGGTTAGGATTAATTTATAATCACCATCTTGCCAACATTGCTTACCATGTTCGCCATCGTCGGCTAAATCACATTCATAGCCAAGTTTAGTTAATTGTTTTTGGATGATTTTTTGGTTTAATGGGTTATCCTCGACCACTAAAATATCAGCCTTTTGTACTTGTGGTTGCGAAGTTGAATCGCCTAAATTGTCAAGCTCACCAAAATCTAGTTCATCCAGCTCTAATTTTAAATCATCGAGTTCATGTATCAGATCATCTAATTGCAGTTCGCACATGTTCTCCTTAGCTTTTTTAATAATGTCGATTAACTGTATACGCGTCATTGGTTGAGAGTTAACCACTCTGGTTCCTTTGAAGCTTTTCCGTGCTTCATCTAAACACTCAGCGGGAACACCAATGTAAATATTATGGGGATTAGTAAAGTTGTTTATGAATGTTTTTACAGATTGTTGCAATTTTATATCGTCATTTAACAGTAATAACATCACGTCAAAATCATACAACTTGTGTTCTTCGTTTGTTTTAACGTCGGAGTAATTGTAAAGACTAACCTTGGCACCATCAGCTTGAAGGAATTTTTCATAAGCGGCCATTTTTTCGTCTTGGTCATCGCTAAAACTCATTAGACTGACTTTTGCCGCAGAAAGTGATTCTACATCTAATGCCGATGTTTCTTGAGATTGCCAAAAAGGCAGTTCTACATCGAAGCATGATCCTTGCCCTTTTTCACTGGTAAGTATTATTCTTCCTCCCATCATTTCAGTCAGTTTGGCACAAATGGCTAGGCCTAATCCGGTACCTCCATAATTACGTGTAGTTGAACGCTCCGCTTGCATAAAAGGCATAAACAATTTTTGCTGGGTTTCTTTGTCCATACCTATGCCATTATCAATAATTTTAAAACTAACTGTTTTGATAAAATTGTTACTTTCAACTATTCGCGCATCTAATTTTACCAGTCCTTTTTGTTGCTGATCTGATTTGGTAAATTTTAAGGCATTACCAATTAAGTTAAATAATATTTGTCGAACACGCATTTCATCCCCTTTAACAAACATAGGGATGTTAGGGTCTTCATAAATGTCTAAATTGATATTTTTTTTGATTGCAGTAGGAATAAATACTTTAACAACATTATCAATTACCTCAGAGATTGAAAATGCTCTTTCTTCTAATAAAAGTTTACCCGCTTCAATTTTATTAATATCGAGAATATCGTTTAAGATAAAAACTAAATTTTCAGCAGACGTTTTTGCGGTGTCAATTAAGTCCATCGACTCAAAGGTTTGTTTGGTCGTCGCTAACAAATCTAATGAACCAATAACTGCATTCATAGGTGTTCTTAGTTCATGACTCATCATTGAGAGAAAGTCTGATTTGATTTGACTGGCTTTTTCAGACAGTTCCATTGATTGTTTGAGTTCTGTGGTGCGTTGTTCAACACGAGCTTCTAATTGTGCGTTCAACTGTTTTAATTCTTTTTGGATTTTATGCATGGCGGTTTGATCAATGCAAATACCGTCAATGCGATTACTTTCACCTTTTATGTTGTGGCTAACTTTACCTTTACCAACAAAATATCGAATTTTTCCATCGGACAATATTGCACGATATTGTTGGATAAAATCATTTCCGGTGTATAAGGAATTCTTTAATGTATCTAGAACCTTACCAGCATCGTCAGGATGTATGGTTGCCATCCATTTTTCGACATTTCCAATATCTTCTGGTGGCAGTCCAAACATATTATTCGTTAACTCATTCCACGACCATTGCCAATTTTTGTCTGAATCGAGTTCTGCATGCCAGGTGCCAATTTTACCCACTTCCATCGCTATGTTTTTACTGACAATAGCGTTATTTAGCTCAGTAACAATTTGTTTTTCTTCGGTGCAATCTTCTAGTGTCCCAATAATAGTTTTCCGAAGTTGATTTTCACAAAATAACTCTCCCTTTATTCGAAACCAATGGGTCTTTTTGGCAATACTTATTCTAAACTCAAAGTCTAAAGGTATGAAAGAATTGACATGATTCGCAAAAAATACGTCAAAAATAGCTAGGTCTTCTATAAATATTGATTTTTTAAAAGTTTGCCAATCATCACTTGTATTATTGGCATTATTATCATTTTTGAAATCAACGAGTTGTTTAAATTTAGGCGAAAAATAAACGAGTTGAGTTTCTACGTTAAAACGCCATATGCCTATTTCTGCGCTTTCAATGGCTAAATTTATTTGGGTTAAATCATTGAATAAACTGTTAAATTTATCTTGCATTTGCCAGTGAGTATCCTTACTAACATAAATGACGGATAAATTATTACTATCTTTTTCACTACAGGTTAATAGAACTGTATCGACCTGAGCGTTAAGTTTTATTTTTGCGCTAATTTCTGTGTTAATGGGTAATTCGAAAAAATCAACATTATCTGAAGTCTTTACTAATTCGAAAATGTTGAATAAATTTTGTTCAAGTAGCTGCTCTTTAGAGATATTTAAAAATTTATCTAAAGGAGTATTTATCCCAACGATGATACCTTGATGATTAACCACCATCATTGGAAATGGAGACATGTCGAGCAAATTTAATAACGACCCTTGCATTATGCTATCCCTCAATTGTTACTGTGTGTAACGATTGCTTTAAATATAGCACTTAACAAAAATGTTGCAGGGGTCGTTATTTAATCTATTAATTTATTGTTGATAACTAAATTAATTACAATGATATAAATGGTTAAGGATGGCATGTTTAAACTGATAATGAGTGTAATGATATATATATTATATTTGCTGGAAAAATAGGAAGACGAATAAAAATTATTATTTATTATTTATTATTTATTATTTATCTTATTAAACTTAGCCATTTGTTCATCGGTGGCGGGTAACTGATGGTTAGCTTTCCATTGGCTATAAGGCATGCCATAAATTTGCTCACGAGCCTTTTCTATATCTATGTTCACGCCTAATTTTTCTGCTTCGTTTACCGTCCATTTAGAAAAGCAATTTCGACAAAAACCTGCGGTGATCATAAGATCTATATTTTGCACATCTTTATGGTTATCTAAATGAGCAAGTAAACGACGAAAAACCGCGGCTTGAATTTCTATTTCTTTGTCAGTGTAGGTTACTTGAATACTAGCTTTATCGGTCATTTTACTTCCTAATTTGTTTTGCTTTTAATAGTTAGAAATTTTCAATTTGTTTTATGGTTATTGCAATCCGAGATCGTCCGTTTGTATTTCTAATTCTTCTTCAACTGGAGGTTCAGGACGTTTATGACGACGAATTTGTACAATCATGCCTAAATAAGGATTATCAAAATAATGAATTTCTTGGCTGATCACCCGACGATTTTGTTTAAATTCGATCAATTTTACAGAGGATTGATCGTCGGTTTTTATTGTACTTGTAGTGAATTTTATCGCTTCACTTGCTTGTTCAGCTAATGTTTTGTTTATTAAGGTAAAGTCAGCCGTTATAAATAAGTAATGGTTTAAATGTACTTTAAATAAACCTTCTAAAAACCAAGGTTGTAATGGATATTTGGGTTTTTTAATACCAAGCGATTGTTCAAGTTGTTCGTTCTCGCTAAGTTTCTTCAAATTAAGATTTTCGGGCTTTATTTTAGCGTTATTAAGTTCTTCAATAATGTCTTCACTGGTTTTATTGAAGTGCGTTAACTGCGATAAAATGTTTGTTAATCTTGTATTTAGCGCTTGTTGGTATTGTTCTGATTCACCCAAAGGCGGTGCTTGAACATTATCATTTTGATTATTTTCAGTGTTAAGTTGCTGTTGAGCCAACTGAAGATCTTTCGCCGCACTTATTAATGTATTGTACTGCACAAGTTGTTTTTGATAATCGGCAATTAAATTATCACCTGCAAAAATATGTAAAGGAATTGCCTTGTTACGACCTTTTGGTGCTAAACGCCAGCCTACGTGCAATAAAGGCTTGAACGTTTTGCTCCAACGTAACTGTTTTACGATATCGTTTAGTTTTAATGACGATTCACTTAATAAATATGGATGGCTGTTATAAACATCTTCAGCAGCATCTATTGTTTTCGGAATTTTATCAACAATGAAGTCATTTTTATCAAAATTAGGATCTTGTTTTTCTAATTTACTTACAATTTCATCAGATAAACGACAAAGTTGTGATTTACTATTTTTTGACGCATAACCTGACATGTTACTTGTTTTATGAGGTAAATGATCTTGAGCTAGGTTAAATTGAAAAGGGCTAAATACATCTGCTGCTTCATTAACTAATGCGATTGTTTCAGCAGTAAGTGGTTCAAAATATTGTTCAAACCCTTTCTCAGCTAGAGAGTCATTAATACTTTCATCAGTATTTTCACTAAGGTTTTCGTTAGTATTATTGTTAACTGGCGTTGCTTTATTAAAAGTGCCATCGCTATAAAGAATTTTATTATCTGTTTGATCCGAGCCTTTATTGTTTATGATTTCGTCATCAATGAATTTATCAGGCGTATTAATACTTACTTGGTCGAAGCTCATATTATTAATATCTGCTAATGATTTTTCCTGATAAAAAGGTAAAGGTGTTGCTGCTTGTTCGATATAAGTTTGTTCATGCCCTTCTTTAGAACTAGCTTCGCCGCAAATAGGTAATTGTAATTTTAATGCGCTAGTATTGGGTTTTAAAAAGGGTTGTAGCAATTCAACTACGCGTTCGGTTCGACGTATACGATTAAATTTTTGATCGTACAATTTAGCTGTTACAGACGGTGTATCGTCAGGAAATTGCTCTTTTAATTTGCTTTTATCACCTAGCTGGCTAAATAAAATTACTTCTACTTCAAACCAACGTTCTTTATCGTATTTACTTTCGGCTAAAGCGTTGTTTGTTATTGACTGAGCGGACAGAATAACCAACGAACCTAACAATAAAGGCTTAATTAAAGTGTGATATTTAGCTGATGTTGACAATGTTTATCCTATGCTTTTAAATTGTTAATTTATTGAAAAATACAGCGCGTTGTTTTCATTGAAAATCTAGCTTGAATAAAGCGCTTGAATAAATTCCTATAGCGCGAATAAATTCCGAAAGCGCGAATAAATTCCCGCCTACGACGATCATATGTAGGCGGGGCTTTCAGCCGCGCTTTGTTTCTTGCGCTTTGTTTCTTGCGCTTTGTTTCTTGCGCTTTGTTTCTTGCGCTTTATCTCTTGCGCGAATAAATTCCCGCCTACGGTTATCTTATCAAACTTTTTTGCTGTTGAATTGTTTTGATTTTTTCTTTTTATTTTGCCCTTTAGTTTGGTGTGAAGCATTCGTAGGATCAAACTCATTTAGCATCGCGGTAATCAATATAAAACGATCTTTGGCTTCAATTGTTTTCTCATTACCTTTGAGGAAAAATTTAAGCTTGGTTGGCCCTTCCATTTTATATTTTGTTGGCTGTGCTTGAATTAACGCAATAATCATCATTGGGTCTATATTTGCCGTAGGATTAAATTCAATACTGCCGCCATTTTCGCTGGCATCAATACGAACAATACCAATTTTTTGCGCTTTCAGTTTTAACTTGGCAATTTGTACTAAATTCTTGGTGGCTTGAGGTAATAAACCAAAACGGTCAATTAATTCTACTTGAATTTCATCTAATTCATCGTTGTTTTTACAACTGGCAATGCGTTTATACAAACTTAGGCGTAGGCTTACATCAAATATGTAATCTTCAGGAATAAGAGCAGGCACACGTAATTCTATTTCAGTTTGTTTTCGAGTAACTTGATCAAGTGATAATTGCTTACCTTCTTTAAGTGCGGCAACTGCATCGTCAAGCATCTCCATATATAAGCTAAAACCAATTTGGCTCATTTGACCACTTTGATCTTCACCCAGTAATTCACCCGCGCCACGAATTTCTAAATCGTGGGTTGCTAAAGTAAAACCGGCGCCCAAATCTTCAAGTGAGGCAATGGCGTCTAAACGCTTTTTCGCATCTTTAGTCATTCGTTTTGGATGCGGCGTTAATAAATAAGCATAAGCTTGATGATGTGAGCGACCAACTCGGCCACGCAGTTGATGTAATTGCGCTAACCCTAAATGATCAGCTCTGTCCATTATGATAGTGTTCGCGCTGGGTACATCTATACCGGTTTCAATAATAGTGGTACACACCAATACATTAAAACGCTGATGATAAAAGTCGCTCATTACCCGTTCTAGATCGCGTTCACGCATTTGTCCGTGAGCGGTTACTATTTTGGCTTCTGGCACCAATTTTTGTAAATCAAGCGCCGTTTTTTCAATTGTTTCAACGTTATTATGGAGGAAATAAACCTGACCACCACGTAATACTTCACGCAGAATTGATTCTCGAATTAAAGCATCATCTTTTTCATGAACGAAGGTTTTAACTGCCAAACGTTTTGCTGGCGGAGTGGCGATAATTGATAAATCACGCATACCGCCCATTGCCATATTCAAGGTACGTGGAATAGGTGTTGCAGTAAGGGTTAAAATATCAACATTGCTACGCAGACGTTTAATTTTCTCTTTTTGTTTAACACCAAATCGGTGTTCTTCATCAACCACTAATAAGCCTAAGTCTTTGTAATTAATCTCACTTTGAATAAGTTTATGGGTACCAATTAAAATATCAACATGACCACTGGCCACTTTAGCGATTACTTCTTTTTGCTCTTTCGCGGTTTTAAAGCGAGATAACACTTCAATATTTACCGGCCAATCGGCAAAACGGTCGCGAAAGTTTTCATAATGTTGCTGAGCAAGTAGGGTGGTTGGCACTAAAATGGCTACTTGTTTACCGTCGTTTACTGCGACAAATGCAGCGCGCATTGCTACTTCAGTTTTACCGAAACCTACATCACCACACACTAATCTGTCCATCGATTTCGGGCTGCGCATATCGCCCATTACCGCATGAATAGTTTGTTCTTGGTCGGTAGTTTCTTCAAAACCAAAACTGTCGGCAAAGGCGCGGTATTCTTCTTTATTTAATTGATAATGGTGACCATGCGAATTTTCACGTTTTGCGTAAATATCGAGTAGTTCTGCGGCAACATCACGAATTTTTTCTGCGGCTTTGCGCTTTGCTTTGCTCCATGTGTCGTTACCTAATTTATGCAATGGAGCATTTTCAGCACCCGAATAACGACTAATTAAATGTAAAGAAGCAACAGGCACATATAATTTTGCCTCGTTAGCATAACTTAACGTTAAAAATTCGGTGGTTAGTCCGCCTGTTTCAAGCGTTTGTAACCCCATGTAGCGACCAATACCATGTTCAATATGAACTACCGCTTGGCCAATAGAAAGTTCAGCCAAGTTTTTGAATATAATATCGGCATCGTTTGTTTGTTTTTTGCCGCGTCGGCGCGTTTGGCGAACTCGGTCACCTAATAATTCTGTTTCGGTAATAATGGCAATTTGATTTTTGTTTTCATCAACAATAAAACCATTGGTTAAACTGTTTACCACTAAACCAAAACTTTCTTCACTGATAATAAAATCATCAATAGAGCTAAATAATGCCGGCTTTAATTGTGCGCGTTCAAGTAGTTCAAGTAGTGTTTCTCTACGACCTTGAGTTTCGGCAATAAAAAGAATTTTGTTTTGTTTTTTTGAACGAGGACGATTAATAGTACTGGCGATAAAGTCATTTAATGCGGTAAAGGGCTGTTTAAGTTTTGAATTAACCGCAAGGTCGGGTAAGGGCGTAATAGGAAAATAAACATCACCCGCTTTTTTGCGCGGGCGTTTAAGCGCTACTGGTTGAGATAGTTCGTTCTGCTCTGTTGGCGCTAGTTCAGGAATTGATTCAGCCGAAACAGTAGTACCAGCGACACTATTTGTTGTAATGCTTTTTGCAATAGTGATTCGGTTAAAGCGTTTTAATTCGCCATACAATTCATCAGATTGTAAGAATAACTGTTTTGGTGGTAATAATGGTCGAGTAGGATCGTAGCGTCGATCTTCATAACGATAATTAATATCAAACCAATATTGTTCAGAGGCGTGGTCTATATCACCTTGCACAATGATTTGGGTTTTCTCAGCTAAATAATCGAATATGGTATTCGTTTGTTCAAAAAATAATGGTAAGTAATATTCTATACCGCTAGGTAAAATACCGTTGCTTACTTGATGATAAATTGATTCTTTTTCATTGCTTGCTTTTAATTGTTCACGATATTGGCTGCGAAATAAATTAATCGCTTCTTTGTCGGTTGGAAATTCGTGAGCCGGTAATAAATCTATTTTTGTTACTTTATCGGTTGAACGTTGATTGTCAGGATCAAATAAGCGAATTTCATCAATTTCATCATCAAAAAAATCTAAACGAAAGGGTTTATTACTGCCCATTGGAAATAAATCGACAATAGCGCCGCGCACAGAAAACTCGCCGTGTTCCATTACTTGGTCAACGCAACGGTAACCATTGGCTTCTAGTTCTTGTCGTAGTTGATGAAGATCTTTTTTATCACCTTGCTTTATTAATAAACTGTTGGCTTCCAAAAATTGCTTTGGTGCTAAACGCTGCAATAGCGTGTTAATAGGCACAATTACAATGCCATGTTGCATACGTGAAAGCTGATAAAGCGTAGTTAAACGCTGAGAAATAATATCTTGATGCGGTGAAAAACTATCATAAGGCAGTGTTTCCCAATCGGGAAATAAGCAAATTGAAATTGGATTTTTATGAGCACTGGCTAAACTTAATAGCTCGTGTTCTAGTCGTCTTGCTGATGGCGTGTCTTGGCTGATCAGCAATATTGGCGCTTCACTTTGCTGTGCGGCATTATAAATAGCAAGGCTGGCACTACTGCCATAAAGATTATGCCACGTTTTTTTATCAGCATGTTTATCTGATAATACTGAAGAATTGGATAAAAGGGGATTAAAAAGTGAGACGACTGAGCTCATATTGTGTTTATTTTGAGTTAATTAAAAACAGCGCGTATCTTAACATGAAGAATTATAGATAAGGAATGAAAATCAAGTTGATGAAAGATAGTAAAATGTTCGATATTGTCAGGAACGCAATTCATTAAACGGGATATAGGTTAACGTTTCCATTAAGTTATCCATTAGCAAATAGCGCAATAACCAGCGCCAACATTAATATCCAAAAGCCAGACAATAATTGCCAGAAAAGTACCTGAGATTTATTCTTTTTTACTTTGGGATCGTCGCGTAAATAATCAGGATTCGGGTGTTTTAAATCTTTAATAAATTCAGGAATGTTGTCATATCGCTGTTCTAATTCAAAAGCAACGCCTCGTTGCAATGTTCTGTCAAACCACATTGGGATCACTGGATTTGCATCATTGGCATTAATGTAGCGTAAATGATCATATTCAAAGGCAGTTTGGCATTCTTCAATTTTTTCGCCATAAGGAAGCTTGCCGCAAAATAACTCGTAAGTAATGGTAGCAAGCGCGTATAAATCACCTTGTACCCCAGTATTTTTACCGAGTAAATATTGAGGGTCGGAATAAGAAGCAGTGCCTAATACGCCTTCGTGCTCAAGGGGAATAAATACTTCGGCAAGCCCAGCGACAAAAACAGAGCCAAAATCAACAATTTTAACTTGTAATTCACCGCTCGAATTATTCTCATTATCAGCGGGTAAAATTAACACGTTAGCGGGTTTTAAATCTTGGTGAATGGTTTCCATTTTATGAAATGCGGATAAACCAGAGGCTATTTGTTCAACAATATTGATTGCAATTTTTGGTTTTGGAAAATGATTTTCACTGATCCATTTATCTAGCGAAATACCATGTACATATTCCATTAAATAATACAAACAAGTGCGGGACCTAATTTGGCGGATTATTTTTACTACATGATCGCTGTGAATACGTTTACCTATCCATTCTTCTTGAATAAAACGATCTATGTAAGCGGTGTCTTCAATAAAATTAATTGAAGGGGTTTTCATCACCATTTGTTCGCCTGTGTCGGTATCTTCAACCAAATATAATTGGCTTCGTGCGCTGGCAAACAATTCTTTCAATACCTTATAACCATCAAGCATTACGCCTTCGTCCAATGGCGGCGGAAAGGGCAGGCGAGTTAGTTTTGAATTATAGTCATTTAGGCTTTCATTCGGTAATTGAGTTATTTGGCATAGTACGCCACTAATATTGTCATCGCTGCCGTTATCAAAAGCGGTTTGTATTAATTTATCAATACGTGTTTGGCAAGCGCTTTGTTCTGCCATGATCTCTGCGAGTTTTTCAGGGGGAATAAAATCGTGCACGCCATCAGAGGTAACTAATAAAATATCATTGGCTTCTAACGTAAATTGGCCATAATCAATCTGAATTGAATTATCCATACCCATAGCACGCGCTAAAAAAGTGCGTCCAGAGCCAATACTAGCAACGTGGTCACGGGTAAGCTGTTTAAATTCACCTTGCCTAATTAAAAACGCACGACTATCACCCGCATGAAAAAAATGACAAATTCTTGATTTTAAAACTAACGCAGTAAACGTGGTGAGATAACCTTTTTCTTCACTGGCAAACTCATGGCTGCGCTTAAAAAGGGTTAAGTTAATGCTTGAAAGAATTTTTTGTCCGGCATGTTTTACCGACCAAGTATCAGGCGTTTGATAATAGTCATCAAGAAATCGCGTAATAGCGGTATGGCTAGCTTCTTTACCTGCTTCCGCGCTGCTAACGCCATCAGCGACAGCTAAGACAATGCCTTTCGATTCTAATTGCCTATTTTGCTTATCAGAGTCTACTTTAGGCACTAAAAAACCAACCGCATCTTCATTTGCCTCTTTTAAGCCTTGGATTGAATGGCTGGCGAGATCAACTTGTAGTTGGTTGGTTTTAGTCATAATTATTGTTCTAAAAGTTTTAAAATTTAAAATACCATAATATTTGTAAATATATAATGAAGTTAGATTATTATTCTAAATAGTTGAGGCTACAACAAAGCCGTCGAATTTTTTGCCACCTGAGCTTAGCCCGCCTTAGTTTAATAAAACTCATTGATTATATTCTACTAGAATATTATATGTTTTAGCCAAAATAATTGCGGCTGTAGTGAAGCTGTCGAGCTGCGAACCACCTGAGCTTAGTTCACTAAGAGATGGTGGTGAGCAGCGATGACAATAAAACTACGGTCGCAAGAATGACGGCTAAATTTATGATACGTCGATAAGTTCTACAGTCCCATCTTCTTTAACCTCAGCCATATGCCCTTTAGGTTCATTTAAGAACATAGTCGCTAAGAATATAACGGCAGCAGAGGCAGCAATAACCATAAAGAAGGTGCTGTAATCTACAAAAGACAACACAGTTAAATAAGTTACTGCTCCAACATTACCATAGGCACCAGCCATGCCTGCTATTTGTCCGGTCATACGACGTTTAACTAAAGGTACTATGGCAAACACTGCGCCTTCACCAGCTTGTACAAAGAAAGAACAAGCCATAGTAGCCATTACCGCTAAAGGAATAGCCCAAGTACCATTTACTTGGCTTAGTACCATATAACCAACCGCTAAACCACCAACTAAAATCATCAAGCTGTGACGACGGCCAAATTTATCACTAAACCAACCACCAGCAGGACGAGCGGCTAAATTCATGAAAGCAAAACCAGAGGCTAATAAACCCGCTTTTACTGGAGATAAACCATCAAAAGTATCAAGGAAGAATAACGGCAACATTGAAACAACCGCTAATTCAGAGCCGAATGTTACAAAATAAGAAACATCTAAAATAGCCACTTGTTTAAAATCGTATTTTTCAATATCAGCCACACCGTGTTTTAAATGTTCAGCATTTACGCGCCATATTGAGTGTACTTGTACGACAAAAATAACCGCTAAAGCAATCCACATAATTTCCATAACTTCTTTTGAAAATAAGTGAACGCCAGCAGGAGAAAGTTTCCATGCAAGTACTGCTAAAGCAATATACATAGGAATGTTCATAATTAAGTAGAAATAAAAATCTTTCCAACTTGAAACTTCTAAACCGCCTGATTTTTTTGGTTTGAAGTAAGTAGAACCTTTTGGAGTGTTTCGTGCAGTAATATAGAAGAAAATACCATAAATACCGGCAATTACACCTGTTAAACCTAAAGCATAACGCCAGCCGTCTTCGCCACCAAAAAACAAAGCTAATGAAGGTAGTGTCATTGCCGCGGCAGCTGAGCCAAAGTTACCCCAGCCACCATAAATGCCTTCAGCTATACCAACTTGTTTAGCAGGGAACCATTCGCTTACTAAACGAATACCAATAACGAAACCAGCACCGACAAAACCTAATAAAAATCTAAATAAGGCAAGCTGTTCAAAAGTTTGAGCCATGGCAAAGCCAACACAAATAAATGAGGAGATAACAAGCAAACCACTGTAAATAACGCGAGGGCCAAATTTATCTACTAAAATTCCTATAACGATACGTGCTGGTATCGTTAGGGCAACGTTTAAAATCATTAACGCTTTAACTTGCGCTGTTGATAAGTTAAAGGCTTCTTTAATAAACACTAATAATGGTGCATGGCTAAACCAAACAACAAAAGTTAGAAAAAAAGCAAACCATGTAACATGAAGCATTTTAATTTTAGGATCTGCAAAATTTAGCAGATTCATTTTTCCGTCAGCTGACATTGTATTAACTCCTGCATGATTTCATGCAATAATTTTTTAGTAAGTAATTTTTAGTAAGTAATAGTCTTAAAAATAAAAGGGGTACTTCAATTTGATGGGAGTAGTGTGCTTTATTGTGGTTTTAGCTTTATTGACGTAGGTCAACAAAGTGTTTGTCAAAATATAACAAAATACTGATAAGATGATTTAACGCATTTTTTTAGGCTTTCTTTATAAAAAACGAATTAATGCAATAGTATTTACACCTAAATATTTAAAAGAAAAATAAGGTCGCTATGGATATTAAACAGCAACACTCTTATCGCGCATTAACCATGGCAACCTTTGCTTTTGCTGCTTGTTTTTCGGTGTGGACGTTATATTCAATTTTAGGTATTGAATATAAAGAACGATTTGATTTGAGCGCAACTGAGTTTGGTTTGTTACTAGCCGCACCTATTTTTACTGGCGCCATATGTCGAGTGCCGATTGGATTTTTAGCGGAAAAAATATCTTGTCGAAAGTTGTTTTTTTGGCAAATGCTGCTTACTGCACCACCACTTTTTTATTTACCCTATGTTGATACTTATTCAGGTCTAATTTGGCTTGGCTTCGCTTTTGGCATCAGCGGCGTTTCCTTTACTATTGGTATTCGCTACGTTACAGATTGGTTTGATAGTAAGCGCCAAGGTTTTGCCCTGGGGGTTTTTGGTGCAGGTAATGCTGGCGCAGCAATCACTTTAATATTAGTGCCTTTTATTATTAAGAGTTATGGCTGGGACTCAATAGGGCCATTTTACGGCGTAGGAATGTTAATCGTCGCTATTCTATTTCGTTTTATTGCGCCGGAAATTAATAAATTTTACCAACGTAAAAACGATCATGATTTTGCTTTTTATGCTGCACCATTCAAAGATTTAAAAGTATGGCGTTTTAGTTTGTATTACTATTTTGTTTTTGGCAGTTTTTTAGCGCTAATTTTATGGTTACCGCAGTATTATGTAAGTGCTTATAAATTATCGTTAACACAAGCAATGGCACTAACGCTGTTATTTGTTGCAAGTTCAAGTATGGTACGCGCTGTTGGTGGTTGGTTTGCTGACACTTATGGGGCTAGAACCGTAAACTGGACCGCTTTTTGGGTATGCATGGTTTGTTTGTTTTTTTTAAGCTATCCGCCAACAACCATGATTATTCATGGCGTTAACAAAGACGTTAACATTTCGTTTGAAGTAAATGTTTGGCTATTCACTTTTCTTATTTTTATTATTGGTATTGCTCAAGGTTTTGGCCGAGCGAGTGTTTATAAAACCATTTATGATCATTACCCTAATCATATGGGCAGTGTGGGTGGTTTAGTTGCAGCTATTGGCGCGCTAGGTGGCTGTACTTTGCCTATTTTATTTGGTTTGGCTGTCGACATTATTGGTGTTTACAGTGCGTGTTTTATGCTGCTTTATGGTGTATTGGCCACATGTATGGTGGCAATGTACATGGCTGTTAGGGCAGAACGTTACCAAAAGCTATTACGTGACTCAATTGAAAACAACTTTTTAGAACAAGACTAGTTTCAGAATAAGATAGCTTATAGCAAGATGGTTTTATAGCAAGATTGTTTATAATAAGACTAACTTTAAGTTGTCATCCTGACGCAGGTCAGGATCTTATACCGAAACCATATTCAAGTGGCTTAGGTATATATTAAGAGATACTGAAATAAATTCAGCATGACGAATATGTTATACATGTTAAATAAATCAACTTTAGGAAATTCTTTTGAATAATAAATTAAACGATCAATCTAGTGACTCTACAACTGACTCATTAAGTTCATCGCAACAGTTATCACAATATTTTTACCGAACGGTGGTGTTTACACGCCGAGGGAATAAAGTTGCATTAGCCGATATAGAGCATCCCGACAAAACTACTGAGGTAGAAGAGTGGATGGGCATTGTGATATCACTTGCCGATGGAGATCATACTTTGCACGAATTAATTGATTTTATGGCTAAGCAATATCAGCAGGTACCTGAAAAATTAATTGAAACACTAGAATCTGTGATTGAGCGTTTAGTTGAAAGTAAGATGATTGTACTGACCAATAAACCAGTAAAATTACCTTATTATTTGGCGGCGCCAATTGAACATTTAAATTTAGAAAAAGCACAAAAATTGATTAAAGAAGATGGTTATATTTTGCATTAATTTTTTGATCGCTTTTTTATAACTGTTTTATACAATTATTAGCGACTTATAATTGTCTACATCGCCTGATCCTATTTATTTGATGAGGCGACGTGATTAATTAGTCTTATAATAAAAAAAGAAAAAATCATCCAAACATCAGTTGAGCATAACGCGCCAAGCCAGCGGTAACACTGCCAAAATGGTCGCCCACAATTAATTCTTTTTGTGGAAATTGGCTTTGTAAAAATTTAGCTAAAACAGGCGATTTTGCCGTACCACCAGTAACAAAAATAACGTCAGGCTGACAACCTGCTTGTTGTACACATTCATGCATTAATTCACCAATGGCAGACAATTCACGTTGACTTGAATCCAGTAAGGTATTTGGTGTCACCGAAGTTGATAATTGCTCTTCAATATAATTTAAATCAATCTTATGCTCTGGCTGAGCTGAGAGTATTATTTTTGCTTGCTCAGCGTCATTAACTATTTGATAACTCAGTTTTTCTTTATGTACTTTAATCAACCTTGCTATTTCTTCAGGACATTTAGCATCAAGGGCTAGTTCAGCTAAATAGCGGCCGTTTGCTGCGCTGTAAAAATCTGTTTGTTCATAAATATTATTAATTGCTACTGCTTGCCAATAACTATTTGTGGGAATTGGTTTTCCTGTTTTTAATAAGCCTTGCATCCCAAATTGCGGCATTATACCTTTGAGGGCAAGTTGAATATCAAAATCGTTTCCACCAATACGTTGCCCGCTATAACCCAATAAATGTTGATCGCGATTTAACTGCGATTTAAATTCAGGAGACATTATTAACATTGAACAATCGGTAGTACCACCACCAATATCAACCACCAGTACTTTACTTTCTTGCGTTAAACTTGCTTCAAATTCAAGGCCAGCAGCAACGGGTTCATATTGAAATTCAACGTTTTTATAGCCAACACGTTTTGCCGCGTTGGTTAAAATAGTAATTGCTTGTTGATTACTTTCTTCACCTTTTAAGCCTTGAAAATTAATTGGGCGGCCGATCACCGTTTGAGTGACTTCACGTTGTAAATTTTGTTCAGTTAATGTTTTTATATGTGCCATCATTGCGGCTACGATATCTTCAAAAAGTTCTATTTGTTGTGGCAATAAACCGCTGGCACCCAAAAATGATTTTGGTGATTTTAAATAATAACCTTCATCAGGTTCATCTAAATAATGAGAGAGAGCTTGTTGGCCAAAGTGTAGATCTGTAGGAATGCCATCAAGTCGTAATTCTCGTAAAACATTATTACCTTTTTGTAACTGACGTTGGCGTTGTTTGGCAAATAGTGTTTGTTGCTCTGTAGATAACCGTTGATGCAAATGGTTAACAATAATATCTCGGCTTGGGGCATACAAGGTAGAAGGCATAAAAGAACCATGCTCACCAAGTTTTAATACTTGAGGTATTTGCGCTACTATTATACCAACGGCGCAATTAGAAGTGCCGAAATCAAAGCCAATCATTTTTACTACCTAGTTAGCTAAAAAAGGCCGCGAATAATACTGATTTAAGGGTAAAGTTTCAAGTTTTCTGCTAGGCTTGATTTAATTATTATTAAATTTTCAATAGAGAAGGGACTCCAAAATGCCACTAGACACTTCAACTGCTTTTTATGATGTAATGTTTGATACTAAAAAAGATCATCAAGTCATGAATATATTAGAAGAAAAGGCGCTAGAGCAAGTCCGTGCTGTTTTGAATGAACCTGAAAATTTGAATAAGCACATCCCAACATTACCCGCTATGTTAGTTAAGTTGTTAGAAACGCTCAAAAATCCCTATTCTGATGTTTTTGATTTTGTTGCAATATTAGAACAAGATCCTGCCTTTGCTGCCGAAGTATTGCCCGTGGCTAACTCTGCGCGATATTGTAAAGCAGATCAAGAAATACGTTCTTTAAAAAGAGCTGTATCTTTATTGGGACTTTCAGGGCTTTCAAAGATAGCCACTACGTTATTGATGGCGAGTGTTATTCCATGTAAACCTATGTATTATAAAATGTTTGGTCGTCAAATTTGGGTGCACTCAATGCACTGTGCTACGTTGTGCGAACTTTTAGCGGGCAGCCATGATGAAAATGAATTTGATGGTTATTTTATTGGTTTGATACATGATATTGGAAAAATAGTGATTTTTAATTGTTTGTGTGAGGCTTTAGGTATGGTGATGATTGATTGCTCACCGGGTACTAAAGTATTTAAACAATTAATGTCTGAAACCTCAGCTGAATTAAGCGCCTATATTGCGAATGAATGGCAATTGCCAAAATTATATTGTGAGGCACTTGAACAGCAATCAACTAAGCAAAAAACTGTAGCACCGTTAGCTAAATTATTAAATGAAGCCAATACTTTAAGTGAAGCTTATTTAATGCAAGTTAAAGGCATGGTAACTGAGGACGAACTTGATCAATTGTTTACCATGTTTTCTTTTCATAGCAGTTCTTGGCAGCAATTTAGTGAGCTGGCAGTAGAAATAGATGCCTCAGTAGGTTGAGTTTTATTTACAGTAAGTCAACAGCATCAAAATCATTTTCACTTAAAGTGCTTGGTCTATCTGATGTACCGCTAGAAATACGATGAAGTTCAATATTCAATTGAGAAAAAACATAACTACAAATAGAAAATAATAAGCGTTCAATTTCACTTTCACTTTCAGAATATATCCATTCTACTATCTGGAGATGCAGGATCCAGCTTTCAAATGGAATGGGTATATCCTAGTTAACAAAAACATTAAGGATCGTATTTTAGTATAGTTAAATTTTTTGCCCTTCTACATTTAAGGGAAAAAAAATAAAAGATTATTTCCCTTTAAACTGGTCTACTAAATTTTGTTGATTTATTAACTGTGAAAGTAAATCACCTACTAATGATTTGGCATTTTGGCCTTGTTGCTCACATGTCGACGATAACTCACTAATACGTTCAATATTTCTACTCACTTCTTCACTAACAACTGCTTGCTCTTCAATTGCGGTTGAAATTTGAATGTTCAAGTCGGTTAATTGACTTATTTCTGCATGGATCTGATTCAGAGAACTGCCTGTTTTTTGTGAAAGTGTAACGCAACTATCTGATAATTCATTCCCTTTTTTCATCGCTTTTACAGCATTACTTGAATCTGATTGCAGTTTAGTAAGCTGGCTATTTATTTGCTCGGTTGATTGTTGTGTTCTAAGTGCTAAAGCTCTTACTTCATCAGCAACCACGGCAAAACCACGGCCTTGTTCACCTGCTCTAGCTGCTTCTATTGCAGCGTTTAGGGCGAGTAAGTTTGTTTGATCAGCTATGCCGCTGATTTCTGTTAAAACGCTACTAATAGAGCTAGTTCCTTCGATTAACGACATAATAATCTTATCAACTTCGTTTAGCTGACTTGATAAGTTTTCGATGGCGCTAATTGTTTCATTAACATCTTTTTGGCCATCTTGGCTAATCGCTTGACCTTTCTCTGCCGCTTGTGCCGCATTAACAACGGTTCTTGCAATATCACCTACCGTGGCGGTCATTTCATGCATTGCCGTAGCAATTTGCGCTATCTCATTACTTTGTTCGGCTAGTAAAACTGCTGCTTGCTCTGTGGCGTCGGCGGTATTATTAGCGCCATCGGTAACATGCAAGGCTACATCGCTAACTCGTCCCGTAACCGCATTTAGCTCTGCTTTACGCATATTTAAAGCGAGTTGAATATTACCAACCACATCGCTATTACCGCCATAGATATAACTCATTAACGGGTTATTAAAAACTGATTTGGCCTCAAGAATTAATTTACTATAGTGTTTACGCCAATTAATAATAAGTATAGATGAAACAAAAGTAAGGATAAATAACGGTATAGTGATAAGCCAAGGTGTTGAAGAAAAAGCCATTAACCCAGCAAAACATAAGGTGAGTAAAATAAATATATTTTGAAACCACATAGTCATATCGGTTTGAAATTTTAATACTCGTGGCGGTTTTCCTTGATTAATGTTTTGGTAGGTTTTTTCTGCTCGGTCGCGCACTTCAGAATCTAGTTTTGTTCGTACTGATTGATATTCGAAACTTTTTCCTTGCTCATCCTTTATTGGTGTAACGTAAGCATTTACCCAATAGTAATCACCATTTTTGCAGCGATTTTTAACCGGCCCCATCCATGAGTTACCTTGTTGAATATATTGCCATAAATCTTTAAAAGCCGCTTTGGGCATGTCTGGATGTCTAACGATATTGTGAGTTTGTCCTTGAAGCTCTTCTAAGGTAAAACCGGCAATGTTACAAAATTCAGGGTTGGCATATTTTATTTTACTGTCAAGTTCAGTGGTGGATAGTAATATTTCTGACTGTCCAAATTGGATTTCTTTATTTGAATGTGACATTGAGCCTCGCTAATAGGTAGTTGATACTTTTGGTTTGATGTTTATTAAATTAACATCTCGTTAATATCCTTATAAAAATTAGGGGATTATATCCGTATTTGTTAATATTTATATTGATTGTAGAGCAATAATTGTTATTTTGCACAATATCAATATCAATATCAATATCAATATCAATGGCTTATTTTATGTTCTACAGCCCAAAGTGCCGCTTCAACGCGTGACTTTAAGCCCAATTTTTTCAATAGATTTTTAACATGCACTTTAACCGTTGCTTCGGTGATACCTAATTTATTGGCAATTTCTTTATTACTTTTGCCATTAGCGATCAGTTTTAAATTTTGTAGTTCACGTTGGGTTAAACTGTCTAGTTTTGATGTTTTTTGCGTTGAGGGTCTGAGTGAACGTACCAAAATTTGTGTAAGTGGAATGCTAATAACAAATTCACCACTCAGCGCAAGGTTAATTTTGTCAATTAATTCTTCGGGTTCACTGTCTTTTAATAAATAACCATCAGCATTAAATTTTAACGCTTGTAATACATCATTCTCATCGTCTGAAACACTAAATATAACAATTTTACTATTAACATCGGCACGTTTGAGTGCGATTAACGTATCAATGCCACTTAGCCCTTTCATATTTAAATCAAGCAAAATCAGATCGGGTTGATGCTTTATTGCTAAAGTAATCGCCTCTTCGCCGGAGCTAGCTTCAGCGCAAATAGATAAATTGTCTTCTAGCGATAATAATTGTGCCACGCCTTTGCGTAACATCGGGTGATCATCTACGAGTAATATTTTTGCTTGTTTCATGTTTTAATCTTTATACTTTTAAATGCTTTAGTTGTTTTAATTAATATTTGATTGTACTTTTTATTATCTATTACTTGGTAAAGTTTAACGCTATTTGAGTGCCGTGAGGAAGTATATTAGTTACTTCGATCAGGGAATTTAAGGATTTTGCTCGTTCTTCCATGATCCCCAAACCAAAATGACCTTGTTGAGAAAACTCTTTAGGTAAACCTTGACCATTATCCCAAATTTCTACATTAATGTTATTTTGTTGATGAGATATTTTAACTCCTGCCTGAGTTGCCTTTGCATGACGATGAATATTAGACAAGGCTTCTCTAATTATTTGTAATAAATGTATCTCTTGATTGGCATTTAAAAAATTATCGGGTAATAAATATTCAAGCTTAATAGAATGCTGACACTTTTCTTTATATTCAGCAATAGTACCTTGAAGTGAACTTTCAAGTGAGGGATCGTCTAATTTTAGCCTAAAAGTGGTTAATAACTCTCTTAGTTGAATATAGGCGCTATTTAAACCTTGTTTTATGTCGTCAATGGTTTCATTTAATTGTTCATAGGGGACTTTTTTTTGAGTTTTACGGGTTAGTAAACTCATTTGAACTTTTAAGTATGATAATGACTGTGCCAATGAGTCGTGAAGTTCGCGGGCAATAACGGCGCGTTCTTCCATAATCAATAAACGATTTTCGCTGTTACGTTTTTGATCCAGTTCAATCGCGGTAGAAATAATGCCTGCCATTGCTTGCAAAATTTGTTGTTGCCACAAAGATACTTTTGTATTTTTTGGAAATTGCCAAATTAAATAACCAAATATGAGTGTTTGTTTTTCTAATGGAAATTTAAGGTGGTTAAAACAGATATTATCTAAACTGTCAAAAGAAGGAACAATATCAATTAATAAATGATTACGTTGATGTTTAGTCAGCTGAATATTTATTTTTCCAAAACCTAAAACTTGTTCTAATTCGTTAATAACACTTGAATCAATGTATTGGTTTTCAGTGGCTGAATTATATTTTGAATCATAGCTTGTTAGTTGTTTAGCTGCATGAAAAAGCATTTCTAGAGATTGATTTGACTGCGTTAATTGCAATGTTTTTTGTTCTACTCGCTGTTCAAAATCATGGTAAGTTGCCTTTAGTTCGCTCGACATTTGATTAATAGCATTTGCTAATACCCCTAATTCATTGTCTTCATAATATTGTGCTTGTAAATCAAAGTTACCTTTTCCTGTTTCGTTAGCCACATTAACTAATTGTTTTAAAGGTACAATTAATGATTTGTTAAGTTTTACTAAGATAAAAATAGAAATGATTAAAACGGCAAGTAAACTTATTCCTTGAATTAACCTTAATACCCTAAGCTTTTTCTCTGAATTAAGTTGTAAAAGCGTTACTAACTTATCAAGAGTTGAAACAAAAGCATCAAATTCCGCGATAATATCTTGTACTTTTTTATTTTGGTAATTATTGCCTGAATCAATTTTTAATTCATTCCACAGCATTATTATCTGCTGGTATTGTGTTTCAATATCGATGTCATTTTCTGAGCTAAGTAAGCCGCCATTTAATAAATGATTTAAATTATTATCAAATGTTTTTCTCTCTTTCGCTAATTCTTCTTTTTGATTTGAACTTTGATAATTAAAAAGCTGTGTACGTGAAATACGTATGGCTTGCATTCTTAGTGAACCAGCCTTATTAATTTTAGCCGCATCACCACTTAAACTTTCAGTAACGAGCATGGATGAAATCATGCTAATAACGCTGAACATAATTATTAAGGTGATTATTTGGCCGACACGAGCGACTAAAGAAGAGCTTGAAGCGTTTTTAGAATTCAAATGAAAACCTAATATAAGTGTTAGACGCTTAGCATACTTAAAATTTTAGTCTTGCGACAGTACTACCTATAAATAGTTGTAATGTGTTTTAATTGATTTGTTCATAATATTTTTTTTGAAAAATAATTATAAATCAGTTGGTTAGTTTATTTTTTTAATTACCACTTTAGTGGTAGTTGTCATTTTTTTTGATTGTAAGTTATCTCTTCCGTTTGATCCATATCAATGTTGTATAACCCCTGGTTGTTATTTTAGCCTCAACTCGTAAAAACACTTGTAAAACTAAAAAACTGTTCTCTTATTTGACTGTGCAATAACTGAACATAAATCTTAAAAATACTGATAAGTTGGAGTCAATTATGGCTGATATAGAAAAATGGGACGTAGAAGATCCCAAGTTTTGGGAAAGTGAAGGAAAGAAGATTGCTACTCGCAACCTTTGGATCTCTATCCCAAGTTTACTCTGTGGTTTCGCAGTATGGTTATACTGGGGAATTATTACCGTACAAATGTTGAATTTAGGTTTTCCGTTTGCAAAATCTGAATTATTTACCTTAATGGCAATTGCTGGTTTAACGGGCGCAACGCTACGCATACCAAGTAGTTTCTTTATTCGTTTATGTGGTGGTAGAAATACTATTGTATTTACTACTGCATTATTAATGATACCAGCAGTTGGTGCGGGTATTGCGTTACAAGATATGAATACACCTTTATGGGTGTTTCAAGTTTTAGCGTTATTATCAGGTTTTGGTGGCGGTAACTTTGCTTCATCAATGTCTAATATCAGTTTCTTCTACCCTAAAAAACAACAAGGTTTAGCACTAGGCTTAAATGCAGGCTTAGGCAATTTTGGTGTAACTACCATGCAAATTTTAGTGCCATTGGTGATGACTTTTGGTTTGTTTGGTGGAGATCCTATGACGCTAGTTAATACCTCAGGTACGCTAATTGGTAAAATTCCAGCAGGCTCAGATGCTTGGATATTTAATGCTGGTTATGTGTGGTTATTGTTTCTTGTACCGTTAGCGATTGTTGGCTGGTTAGGTATGAATAACATCAAAGCTTCACATGTTTCACCTGATGCCCCAAATGCGGTTGTGTCTTTTGGCATGATTTCAATTATGTTATTAATCGGCTTTATTACTGCGATTGTTGGTTTATGGTTGTTATTACCTGCTAGCGTAAATGGCTCTGGTTTCGGCGTTCCTAAAGAAATGGTATTGGTTGGCGTTGTTGGCGCAACGGTAATGTTGTTGAAATTTTTACCCGGTAAAATCCGTGAAAATTTAGACCGTCAATATAAAATATTTAACAATCCTCATACTTGGGTAATGAGTATTATTTACACCATGACCTTTGGTTCTTTCATTGGTTTTGCGGCGGCATTCCCACTTTCTATTAAAGTTATCTTTGGTTATCAGCATATTATGGTTGATGGTGTGATGACTCACAATACTATTAATGCTAATGGTCCTAGTGCCTTAATGTACGCTTGGATGGGCGCATTCATTGGCGCGTTAATTCGTCCTATTGGTGGTTGGATGGCTGACAAAATGGGTGGCGCAAAAGTAACTCAATATTGTTCAGTAGTTATGGTAGCCAGTGCATTAGGTGTTGCTTATTACATGAAGCAAGCATATGCCAGTGCAACCCCTGAAGAGTATTTTGTACCATTCTTTGTTTTATTCTTATTCTTATTTGCAGCTACTGGCATCGGCAACGGTTCTACTTTCCGTACAATTTCAATGGTTTTTAATAAAGAACAAGCTGGCCCTGTATTAGGCTGGACATCTGCCATTGCTGCTTACGGCGCATTCTATATTCCTAAAGTATTGGGTGAACAAATTAAATTAACTACCCCTGAAAATGCCTTAATAGGTTTCGCAATTTTCTATGCAGTTTGTATTGGTATTAACTGGTGGTTCTATTTACGTAAAGGTGCAGAGCATCATAACCCTTAGATTTACCTTTTTGATAAGCGTTAATTCATTAACGCTTATCAATATTAAGATTAAGTATTGATAAAAATTAAATAGCTAAATAAATACTTAGCTATTTCAACGGAGAAATAAGATGAGCAATTTTCTTGATCGCTTACAGTTTTTTAAAAAGAAAACTGGTGAGTTTTCCGACGGCCATGGTGACACCACTAATGAAGGCCGCGAGTGGGAAGACAGTTACCGCCAACGCTGGCAACACGACAAAATTGTACGTTCAACTCACGGAGTTAACTGTACGGGTTCTTGTTCTTGGAAAATATATGTTAAAAATGGTTTAGTTACTTGGGAAACTCAGCAAACTGATTATCCTCGTACTCGTCCTGATTTACCAAATCATGAACCGCGTGGCTGTCCTCGTGGTGCTAGTTATTCTTGGTATTTATACAGTGCTAACCGCCTTAAATATCCTAAAGTGCGTAAACCATTGTTAAAATTATGGCGTGAAGCACGAGCGACAAAAAATCCAGTTGAAGCATGGGGCAGTATTGTTCAAGATCCTGCTAAATGTGAGTCATATAAATCTAAACGTGGTTTAGGTGGTTTTGTTCGTTCAAGCTGGAACGAAGTTAACGAAATTATTGCGGCTGCGAACGTTTATACCACAAAAACTTTCGGCCCAGACCGTGTAGTTGGCTTTTCGCCAATTCCTGCTATGTCGATGGTTTCTTATGCCGCTGGCGCTCGCTATTTGTCTTTAATTGGTGGTGTTTGTTTAAGTTTTTACGATTGGTATTGTGATTTACCACCAGCTTCTCCAATGACTTGGGGTGAGCAAACGGATGTACCTGAATCTGCTGATTGGTATAATTCAAACTACATTATTGCTTGGGGTTCTAATATTCCTCAAACACGTACCCCTGATGCGCATTTCTTTACTGAAGTTCGTTATAAAGGTGCTAAAACCGTATCAATTACACCAGATTATGCTGAAGTTTCAAAACTTACCGATGAATGGTTAAACCCTAAACAGGGTACTGATGCTGCATTAGGCATGGCTTTTGGTCATGTTATCTTAAAAGAATTCCATTTAGATAATCCAAGTGAATATTTCACGAACTATGTTCGTCAATATACCGATTTCCCAATGTTGGTAGTATTAGAAGAATTTGATGCGAAGGCTAGCAAGTCAAAAGCAATCGAAATTGATAATGCATTTACCTCAACACGTTTTTTACGAGCAAGTGATTTAGCTGATAATTTAGGACAAGAAAATAATCCTGATTGGAAAACAATTGCTTTTGATGAAAATTCCAATGAATTAGTTTCACCTACTGGCGCTATCGGTTACCGTTGGGGTGAAAAAGGTAAGTGGAATATTCAAGAGCGTGAAGGTAAAACAGGCGCGGATACTAAGCTACAGTTAACACTGCTTGGTGATAATAATAGTGTTACCCCGGTTGCTTTTCCTCACTTTGCTGCTGATGCCACCAATACTGCTTGGAATGCTTGTGATCAAGAAGAAATTCAAGTCCGTAACGTACCAAGCAAAACTATTATTGGTGTTGATGGTAAAGAATACCTAGTTGCAACCGTTTACGATTTAATGATGGCAAACTACGCTATCGACCGTGGTTTAGGCGGTAAAAATGTTGCCACTAGCTATGATGATGACATTCCTGGTACTCCAGCATGGCAAGAAAAAATTACCGGTTTAGACCGTTCAAAAGTGATCAAAGTTGCCCGTGAATTTGCCGATACTGCAAACAAAACCAAAGGTAAATCAATGATCATTGTTGGTGCGGCAATGAACCATTGGTATCACATGGACATGAACTATCGTGCTTTAATTAACATGGTGATGATGTGTGGTTGTGTTGGGCAATCTGGTGGTGGTTGGTCACACTATGTTGGTCAAGAAAAACTACGTCCTCAAACAGGTTGGCAGCCACTAGCATTTGGTTTGGATTGGACTCGTCCACCTCGCCAAATGAATGGTACTTCTTTCTTCTACAACCATTCTTCACAGTGGCGTCATGAAAAAGTAAGTATGCATGAAGTATTATCACCTTTAGCAAATAAAGAAGATTTTGCGGAACATCAGCTTGATTACAATATCAGAGCTGAACGCATGGGTTGGTTACCATCGGCACCACAGTTAAATCGCAATCCGTTGCAATTAACTAAAGACGCCGCTGAAGCAGGTATGTCGGCAAAAGATTTTACCGTGCAAGAACTTAAAAACGGTAAGTTAAAATTTGCTGCTGAAGCACCTGATGCACCTGAAAACTTTCCACGTAACATGTTTATTTGGCGTTCAAACTTACTTGGATCATCAGGCAAGGGTCATGAATATATGCTTAAGTACCTACTTGGTGCTGAAAAAGAAAGTGTATTAAATGCAGATAACGGTGTTGCTGGTGGTCTTATACCTGAAGAAGCAGAATGGGTTGAGCAAGGGGCAACAGGTAAACTTGATTTAGTAACAACGCTAGATTTTAGAATGTCCTCTACCTGTATGTATTCAGATATTTTATTGCCAACAGCGTGTTGGTATGAAAAAGATGATTTAAATACTTCTGATATGCATCCATTTATTCACCCGTTATCAACGGCAGTTGATCCTGCATGGGAAGCAAAATCTGATTTTGAAATATTTAAAGGTATTGCGAAAAAATTCTCTGAAGTAGCGGTTGGCACTTTAGGCGTTGAACAAGATTTAGTCACGGTTCCTATGTTACATGATACCGCAGGTGAATTATCACAACCGTTTGACGTAAAAGACTGGAAACGAGGCGAATGTGATTTAATTCCAGGATTAACAGCGCCAAATATGATCCCAGTTGAACGTGATTATCCAAATATTTATAAGCAATTTACCTCAGTAGGTCCATTGCTTGATAAATTAGGTAATGGCGGCAAGGGTATCGGCTGGAACACTGATGACGAAATAATGTTATTAGGTGATTTAAACCACCGCGTAACTGACGAAGGTATCAGTGAAGGTCGTCCACAATTAGAAAGTGCGATTGACGCCGCTGAAATGATCTTAACCTTAGCACCAGAAACTAACGGTAATGTTGCCGTTAAAGCTTGGGCTGCAATAAGTGAATTTACTGGTATTGACCATACGCATTTAGCTAAACCAAAACAGGAAGAAAAAATACGTTTTCGTGATATTCAAGCACAACCACGTAAAATTATTTCTTCACCAACATGGTCAGGCTTAGAAGACGAACATGTAAGCTACACCGCAGGTTATACCAACGTACATGAGCTTATTCCATGGAGAACTATTACCGGTCGTCAACAGTTCTATCAAGATCACAAATGGATGCAAGCCTTTGGTGAGCAGTTTGTTTCTTACCGTCCACCTGTTGATACTAAAACAACAAAACTGGTTAAAGACTCTAAACCAAATGGCAATAAAGAAATCGTATTGAATTGGATCACACCACATCAAAAATGGGGTATCCACAGTACTTATTCTGACAACTTATTAATGCTTACGCTTTCTCGTGGTGGTCCAATTATTTGGATGAGTGAAGTTGACGCAAAAGAAGCAGGTATTGAAGATAACGATTGGGTTGAAGTATTTAACGCCAATGGTGCCATTGCTTGTCGTGTTGTTGTTTCACAACGCGTAATGAAAGGCATGACCATGATGTATCACGCGCAAGAGCGTATTGTAAATGTACCTGGCTCAGAAATGACAGGAACACGTGGTGGTCACCATAACTCGGTTACCCGTATTATTATGAAACCTACTCACATGATTGGTGGTTATGCACAACAATCTTGGGGCTTCAACTACTATGGTACGGTTGGTTGTAACCGTGATGAAATGGTTGTTATACGTAAGATGGATAAAATTGACTGGTTAGACGATGACGCTTTTGACGCATCAAATACAGAACAATTACCACGTCCGTTGCCAACTAACCCTGATGAAGCTTAAGGAGTAATCGATGAAAATTCGTTCTCAAATAGGTATGGTACTTAACCTTGATAAGTGTATCGGGTGTCATACTTGTTCAATTACTTGTAAAAATGTTTGGACATCACGCGAAGGCGTTGAATATGCTTGGTTTAACAATGTAGAAACTAAGCCGGGTATTGGTTATCCAAAAGAATGGGAAAACCAAGACAAATGGAATGGCGGTTGGGTGCGCAAAAGCAATGGTGATATTGAACCAAAAATTGGTGGTAAATATCGCGTATTAGCGAGCATTTTTGCTAACCCTAACATGCCAGAAATCGACGATTATTATGAACCGTTCGATTACGACTACCAACATTTACATACTTCACCTGAAGTAAAGCATCAGCCAACGGCTCGTCCGCGCTCGGTGATCACAGGTAAGCGTATGGAAAAAATTGTATGGGGTCCAAACTGGGAAGAAATTCTTGGTACTGAGTTTGAAAAACGTGCCAAAGACAAAAACTTCGACAACATGCAAAAGCAAATGTATGGCGAATTTGAAAATACCTTTATGATGTATTTACCACGTCTTTGTGAGCATTGTTTAAACCCAGCGTGTGTGGCTTCTTGTCCGTCTGGCGCAATATACAAGCGTGAAGAAGACGGTATCGTTTTAATCGATCAAGAAAAATGTCGCGGCTGGCGTATGTGTATTTCTGGTTGTCCGTATAAGAAAATATACTTCAACTGGAAATCAGGTAAATCAGAAAAATGTATTTTCTGTTACCCACGTATTGAAGCAGGTCAACCAACCGTTTGTAGTGAAACTTGTGTAGGTCGTATTCGTTACTTAGGCGTTATTTTATATGATGCTGATAAAATCAAAGAAGTGGCTTCAACCACTTCTGAAACTGATTTATACGAAAAACAATTGGAAGTATTTTTAGATCCAAATGACCCGGCAATTATTGCGCAAGCTCAAAAAGATGGTATTGCTGATTCAGTGATTGACGCAGCACAAAAATCGCCTGTTTATAAAATGGCAATTGATTGGAAATTAGCCTTACCGCTACACCCTGAATATCGTACTTTACCTATGGTTTGGTACATTCCTGCACTTAGCCCAATTCAAAGTGCGGTTGATTCAGGTAGTTTAGCGACTATTGGTAAAGCCGGTGTTATTCCTGATATTCGTTCGTTACGTATTCCATTGAAATATTTAGCGAACTTATTAACAGCCGGTGATGAAGAGCCAGTAGCACGCGCATTAGAACGTTTACTTGCAATGCGTGCTTATAAACGTGCTGAAAATGTTGAAGGCGTTGAAGATTTACAAGTACTTGAAGATGCTGGTTTAAGTAAAAAACAAGCGGATGAAATGTACCGTTATTTAGCTATTGCTAATTACGAAGACCGATTTGTTATTCCATCAGGTCATCGTGAAATGAACGTGCCAGAAGCTTACGGCGAGAAAAGTGGTTGTGGCTTTACCTTTGGTAATGGCTGTAGCGATGGTAAATCTGAAGTTAATATGTTTGGCGGCAAAAAAATCACCAAACGTAATATCATCAAAACCGTTAATGTAGGTTAGGAGACTGCTATGTTGAGGAGAAAAACATGTTAATTCTTAAAGTTATTTCACGACTACTAGACTATCCAACCGAGGAGCTTTTTGCCGCTCGTGATGAATTAGTCACCGTTGTTGAGAATGCTAACGAGTTAACATCACAAAACCGCAGTAAGTTAGTAAGTTTTATTCACGAACTGACTGAACGGGATTTATATGACGCACAAGAAAGCTACGATTTATTGTTTGATCGTGGCCGTGCGCTTTCATTATTAATGTTTGAACATGTTCATGGCGAAAGCCGTGATCGTGGTCAAGCGATGGTTAATTTAATGAATGTTTATAAAGCCAACGGTTTTGAGGTGTACTCATCGCAATTGCCTGATTATATTCCGCTTTATCTTGAGTTTTTGAGCGAGCAAACACCTGAGTTTATTGAAGAATGGCTAGGTGATATTGTGCATTTATTGACGATGCTGTCTGAACGCTTAATCGATAGAGAGTGTGTTTATTCTGTACTTTTTGATGCGTTAATCGAAGTTTCTGGTCAACAAGTTGATGCGCAAGCACGAGCTGAAGTGATGGAAACGGTTAAAAAAGAACAGCGTGACGATACAGTCGAAGTTATTGATAAAGAATGGGAAGATAAAGAAATTCGTTTTGATGATCCTATGGTTGGCAATTGCTCGTCAACGTCGGGTTTACAACAATCTCAACATTCATTAGATCCCAATACTGTTCATCAAGTGCCTATTAAATGGCATTCTCTTGATGGTAAAGCGCCTGATGCCGCGCAAGTTTACGGATTATAAGGAAAAAAACTTATGTCAAATTTAGATAATTTACTATTTGGGATTTATCCCTATGTTGCCGTGGCAGTGCTTTTCATTGGATCGTGGATCAGATATGACCGTGAACAATACACATGGAAAGCAGATTCTAGCCAATTGTTAGATCAAAAAGGTTTTCGCCTAGCAAGTAACTTGTTCCACGTAGGTATTATTTTTGTACTATGTGGTCACTTTGTTGGTTTATTAACGCCTCATGCTATTTATGAGCACTTCATTTCCAGCGAAGCTAAACAGTTATTAGCGATGCTTAGTGGTGGTTTTTTTGGATTTTTATGTTTAATTGGCTTGGTTATGTTAATTAACCGTCGTTTAAATAATCCAAGAGTTCGTGCGGTATCAAAAACCTCTGATATTGTTATCTTATTTATGTTGTTGATCCAATTAGTGTTAGGTTTATTCACTATTGTTGCGTCAACACATCATATGGATGGCAGTGTGATGATCATGTTAGCTAATTGGGCCCAATATATTGTGACTTTCCAAGCGGCTGATGCAGCAGCGGCAATTGCACCGGTAAGCTTAGTGTATAAGCTTCATGTGTTCTTTGGTTTAACCTTGTTAGTGGTTTTCCCATTCACACGTTTAGTACATATTATTAGTGTGCCAGTGAAATACTTCACACGTAACTATCAGTTAGTTCGCCAAAGATAACGATAAAGCTTAGGGATTGTTATTTAGCTCAATTGCAGCGTTAAAAGTACTCATTGACTAGCGTCAACTCCGTGCTTTTGCCTTGCCCTTGAACTAACTACCTTCTCCCTAAGCATTATCTAAGTAATTTTTATGGCGGTTTTTAGAAATTAAAACCGCCTTAAATAACGTTTTAAAATTTTGAATTACAGTTAAATCAAAAGAAAAACCGAAGAATGTATAGCGTTAAGTAACTTGAGTTAAGGTTATTTACCCCTATTAATTTAACAATATTTTTTATCAGCATTGCTGAACAACGAGAGTAGTAATTATGAGTTCATGTGGTACAAGTTCACCAACAGCACCTTCTAAAGAGTCGTTACCTGTGATCACCGTTAATGGTGTCGTTATTGAAGAACAAGCATTAGCGAACGAATTACAATATCACGAGGGAAGTCAGTTTGAGCAAGTAATACAACAAGCAGGGCAGGCATTAGTTGTGCGTCAATTACTTATTGGCGAAGCTCAAAAGCAAGGTTTTGATATTACTGGCGACAATGAAGAAAATGCGGTACAGCAATTATTAGCACAAGCGGTGAAATATGATGATCCAACGGCTGAAACTTGTTTACGTTATTTTGAACAAAACCGTGAAAAATTCACCACTATGCCTTTAATGGAAGTTGATCATATTTTATTAGCAGCAGCTAAAGATGATATTGAAGGCCGTGATGCAGCAAAACATAATGCTGAAGTTATTATTACGCAATTAAAACAAGAAAAAGCCAACGGTGAACCATCAACCTTTGCTGCGTTAGCAAAAGAATATTCAGCTTGCCCGTCAAAAGAAACAGGTGGTTCATTAGGACAAATAAGTAAAGGTCAAACAGTACCTGAATTTGAACGTCAATTGATGAATATGCCAGAAGGTATCGGCGAAAAAGGTTTAGAATCTCGTTATGGTTTTCATGTGGTTAATATCAGCCGTAAAATTGATGGCAAGCCATTAGAATATGACATGGTTAGCGATAAAGTACGAGGTTATTTAGTACACCGTGCGTCACATTTAGCTATTCAAGCCTATATTCAAAGCTTAGTTGAAGTTGCAGATATTCAAGGTGTTGAAGTAAAATTTAGCGACGAGAATGTTTTTATTTAATCTTTGTTTTGCATTGGTTTAGCATCAAATTAGAGAGATGCTGACCTTCGTCAGCATGACGTATTCTCTCAACTAAACATCGTAAACCTAGGTTTTACTGTCACCCTGAACTTGATTCAGGGTCTCTTAAATTATGTGATAATAATGATTAACTGAGATACTGACCTTCGTCAGTATGACGTGTGTTTACAATTAAAATCACAACGAAATATCGTCGCTCTGACGTAAAATCACAACCAAGCATCCATCGTCTCCCTGAACTTGTTTCAGGGTCTTCTAATAGTATTTTTGTATTCACAGAAAAAATGACAAAGATTAATTCATAGCAATTTACTGATAATAGGGGCAGTGTTATGCTGGCTGTATTATAATTTTTGCGGGATTTTCTCATGTCATTTTCTTCTTTTATTCCTCCTCAACGTACGTTAATGGGGCCTGGTCCTTCAGATGTTAGCGCACGCGTGTTGTCTGCGTTAGCCCGTCCAACGGTGGGTCATTTAGATCCTACTTTTGTTGGTATGATGGATGAGGTTAAAGCGTTACTTCAATATGCGTTTCAAACTAAAAATAAATTTACTATCGCGTTATCTGCACCGGGCTCTGCAGGTATGGAAGCCTGTTTTGTAAACCTAATTACACCAGATGATACCGTAATAGTGTGTCGTAATGGTGTTTTTGGTGCACGCATGATCGAAAATGTACAACGACTTGGCGCAAAATGTGTGATCGTTGATGGCACTTGGGGAAGAGCAGTTAGCCCTCAGCAGTTAGAAGATAAATTAAAGCAGCATCCTGAGGCTAAATTTGTTGCCTTTGTTCATGCAGAAACATCAACAGGTGCGCTGTCTGATGCTAAAACTTTATGTAGTATTGCCAAAGCATATGATTGTATTACGATTGTTGATGCTGTGACCTCTTTAGGTGGCGTTGAATTAGCGGTAGACGATTGGCAAATTGATGCGGTGTATTCAGGTAGCCAAAAATGTTTATCGTGTGTGCCAGGCATCTCGCCAGTAAGTTTTAGTGAGCAAGCGGTAGAAATCATTCAAAACCGTGCTACATCAGTGCCGAGTTGGTTTTTAGATCAATCATTAGTGATGGCGTATTGGTCGGGTGAGGGCAAGCGTGCTTATCATCACACTGCACCAGTTAACTCTTTATATGCGTTGCATGAATCATTGTTAATGCTTAAACAAGAAGGTTTAGAAAATAGCTGGGCTAGGCATCAAGCACAACATTTAAAATTGGCGGCAGGTTTAACTGCATTAGGCTTGGATTTTATCGTCCCTGAAGGAGAGCGTTTACCACAATTAAATACGGTGACAATTCCTCAAGGCGTTGGTGATGCTAAAGTACGCGCTTATTTATTAAATGAATATAATCTAGAGATTGGCGCTGGTTTAGGCCAGTTTGCTGGTGAAGCATGGCGTATAGGTTTAATGGGCTATACCGCGCGTAGTGAAAACGTGGCGTTGTGTTTAGCCGCGCTAAAAGATGCGATGATAAAATTCGGCTAATCACATAAAAATTCCGTTAAATTTGGAATGTTAACTTTTTACCGTAAAATATTTTGTTATACAGCTTATTCGGCGTATTATATTGTTAGGTTACGATGCTGTTTTTAAAGAACGTTTGTTAAAAACAGCATAGTAAAGTTGATCATAAAACAGGAGATTTTAGTGAAAAATTCTATCATTGCTGCCATCTGCGCATTGTTAATAATAGCAATACCCGTAAAAGCAAATATTCCTCAGCCAATAGATAAAGCTTATCAAGGTACGATTAAACTGAAAGTTGATGCCACAAACTTAAGTCAACGTATTTTTCAAGTAAACGAAACCATCCCCGTAACATCAGGAAAATTAACGCTATTGTATCCAGCATGGATCCCTGGTCATCACTCACCAGTTGGGCCAATAAATAAGCTGGCAGGTTTAAAAATAAACGCTGATGGTAACGTTATTAAATGGCAACGCGATGCGGCCAATGTTTATGCATTTAACTTAACTGTGCCAAATGGAATTGATGAAATCAGTGTTAGTTTTCAGTTTCTATCACCGCAAAATAGCAATCAAGGACGTGTGGTAATGACGCCTGAAATGCTTAATTTACAATGGAACACCGTCGCTTTGTATCCTGCGGGTTATTACAGTAGTAAAATCAAGTTTTCAACTAGCGTTTTACTACCAAAGGGCTGGAGTTATACCACGGCATTAGCGACTAAATCCCAACATAAAAATCGTGTTAAGTTCAAAACCATTGATTTTGAAAATTTAGTCGACTCACCCATGTTTGCTGGGCGTTTTTATAAGAAAATAGCTTTGAATGATAGTAAAAAAACACCTATTTACCTAAATGTTTTTGCTGATAAAGAAAAAGATCTAGCCATTACCAAAGAAGGACTAGAAGCACATAAAAACTTAATTGAACAAATGACTAAAGTTTATGGTGCTTACCATTTTGATCATTATGATTTTTTATTGGCATTAACTAAAAAATTAGGTGGTATTGGTATGGAACATCACCGCTCTAGTGAAAACAGTGCAAAACCTTTTTATTTTACGGATTGGAAGAAATCTTGGTTGGGACGCGACTTATTAGCGCACGAATTTAATCATTCATGGGATGGTAAATATCGTCGCCCTGAAAAATTGTGGACGCCAACGTTTAATCAAATTAAACAAGCTAATGGTTTGTGGGTTTATGAAGGTCAAACGCAATATTGGGGACAAATATTCTCAGTTCGTTCAGGATTATGGAGCCATAAACAAGGCATGGCAGTACTTGCTATGTTAGCTGCAAGGTATGATAAAGGTCGTCCGGGTATGCAATGGCGAAACATTTTAGACACAACAAACGATCCAACTATTTCTAAGCGCGCGCCTTTACCGTTTAGAAACTATCAAATGAGTGAAGATTATTATTCAGGTGGAGAATTAATTTGGTTAGCGGTTGATGCTAAATTACGTGATTTATCAAAAAATCACAAAAGTTTAGATGACTTTGCTAAAGCATTTTTTGGCGTAAACGACGGTGATTGGAGCGTTAATACTTACAATTTTGCTGATGTCGTAAATACTCTGAATAAACTTGAGGCTTATAACTGGCATGACTTTTTACAAAGTCGATTAACTGGGCACCAAAATTTATCTAAATCGTTTAACGATCAAGGCTGGCAGTTAGTGTACAACGACAAACCTTCGGTTGCAGTAAGCGCGGGTGAAGCTCAATATAAAAGCACCGATTTTGTTTACTCGTTAGGCTTTAGTGTCAGCCATAAAGGGACATTAAGAGATGTTATATGGGATAGCCCTGCATTTAATGCTGGCTTGTCTCCAAGTATGACGATTATTGCGGTTAATAATGAAGAGTTTAGCGGCGAAGCTTTAAAAGATGTGGTTACTTCCGCTAAAACAAACAAACACCCTATAGAATTGCTTATAAAAGATTTCGATCATTATAAAACTATTAAAATAGATTATACGGACGGACTTAAATACCCTCACTTAGAACGTATTAAAGATAAACCTGATTATCTTTCTCAGGTATTAACCGCGCGTTAATACTCTTTAAAAACAACCTTGTTTTATGCTTATCACAAGGTTGTTTTTTATTTAGTATTATCGATTTTATATTTATCAAATTACAAATTACAAATTACAAATTACCAATTGCCGATATTTTCCATACTTAACCACGGCTCTTGCGGCGTTAACCGATCTCCTTTTTGTAATAATTCAATGGAAATATTATCAGGCGTTTTTACAAAAGCCATGTGACCATCGCGAGGGGGGCGATTAATCACCACACCAGCATCTATTAGTGTTTGACAAGTTTGATAAATATTATCCAGCTCAAAAGCTAAATGACCAAAATTTCTTCCACTATTATATTCTTCTGTTGAACCCCAATTATGAGTGAGTTCAATTTCAGCTTCGCCTTTGGCTGTAGCTAAAAATATCAATGTGAATTTACCTTCAGGTACATCAACACGTTTAGTTTCAATTAAACCGAGTAAATCGATAAAAAAGTGCAATGTTTTATCAAGGTCGTTTACGCGGATCATTGAGTGTAAAAATTTCATAAGTTAATTTCTCTATGTTTAGATCTTGAATTTTGCCAAGATGTGGAAGGTTACAATAATTTTATTATGCTGATATTTCGCTGTGTCTGCATGAAAATTTCATGATTTAATATTTTTACATCGATGACATAAAACATTAGATCGATGATGCGGTCTAAATTGAGCTGTATTAAAAATTAGTTTAGTGTGTTTGTGGTCAAATCTTACTGTAAAATAATGTAGAATTCTACTGATAGAAAATTCAAAAAAATTGGGCGAATGCATAAAATTTTTACTGTTTTTTTATACCTAAATTCAGATGGCAAGTGCAATTTAATAAAATAATTGAATTAGCAACTGCGGGTTGACAGATTAACAAGTTCGCTTGCTAGATTGCAACTAACTGATTTCATAAGATTAGTGCTCAACTATTAACAACAATCAATGAAGGAATAAACCTTATGATATTAGCAGACAAAATTGCCCAATTAAGAAAAAAGTTAGGCTGGTCACAAGAAGAACTAGCTGAGAAAATGAATGTTTCTAGGCAATCTGTTTCAAAATGGGAAAGCACTAATAGCATACCCGATTTAAATAAAATAATTTTGTTAGCCGAAATTTTTGATGTCTCAACTGATTCATTACTTAAAGATAATGTTGAAGTATTAGATCCCCTGAGTGAGAATTTAGAAGCCGGTGTGATTAAAATTAGTTTAGAAAAAGCTTTAGCGTATGTTGAAAATAAACTAGAAATTTCAGCTTTAATCACTAAAGGGGTAATACTTTGTGTTTGCTCGGTAATACCGCTTTTCTTCTTTTTGGCAATGGCTGAAACTAATCGTTTAAACCTAACAGGATCTTTGGCTTCAGCAATTGGGATAGTAAGCATATTAATTATGGTTTCTATCGCAATATTCTTTTTTATTCGAACAAACCAATATGAAAACGATATTACGCCAATAGAAAATGAGGTGTTTGAATTAGAATATGGCGTGCATAGTGTAATTAGTGAAAAATTACAAAAGTTTAGAAGCACCTATAACCTAAGGTTATCTGTAGGCATATTTTTATTTATTATCAGTTTTGTACCGCTGATGTTCGCTAGTATATTTTGGCGAGGATCAGAGGTTACTTTAATGATGCTTATTGTTTTGATCCTCATCATAGCCTCGGGTATCTACATTATTTCTCCTGTTGCTGCAAAATACGATGCCTATAACAATTTACTAAAAGACAGTAGTTTAGAAACAGAAAAAAGTAAGCGCGCCAAACGAGCAGAGAAACTTGCTGCATTTTATTGGCCTTTGTTAGTGGCTATATACCTTGGCTGGAGTTTGTGGACTATGGACTGGGGTGTAACTTGGATTGTTTGGCCAGTAGGTGCTGTGCTATTTGCCGCATTGTTTGGACTAATGGAATTATTGAATAAAGATGAGAATTAATCACTGATAAATTAAGCCTTGATTTTAAAGATAAAACAGTAGTTTTTTACTGTTGAACGATGGATAGCGACTATTCAGTTTTGTCTTTAAAATCTAATTATACCCACCAAAAAAACAAGTAAATCATTGGTGTAAATTGAACATAGACGCTGTTTTATTGGGCGTTATGTTTTTGTATAACAACGATAACTTGATTGTTATCGTTGTGTTTAAATATCACATATTTAATTATAATGTTAAAAAGTGTCTAGAAATCATCCTTCTAATACCTAAAACTAGTAAAGCAAACTCGAATAATATAAACGTAGATGGCTCTGGGACATTGATTGGAGGATTTATATGGTTTTGATATTGCGTATCCACTTCGTTATAAGGTAAATCTTGTGGCCGAGAACCAAAAATATTAGTTTCTACAGTATTGAATTGTTCTTCAATGCTGAAATAGGAAGCATATTCTTTAGAATCTCCTGTAATATAAAAATCGGGGTCTGCTAAAGCATTTGAAAAATATGAAACCTCAACTTGAGCTGTGCCATTCCAAGACGCAGCGGCCAGTGCTTCTAATATTACAGTGGTCGAAAAATATCCTAAGCCGGCATTGTAGAATAACCGATGAGAATCATTGCCATTATAATTCACAATGTTATTTCCACTAGCTGCAGCATGATAAATACCTGTATTCTTTATCTGGAAAGATGAACGGGCACCGCCGGTTGCAATTAGCAACCAATCTATACCAATATCTAGGTAAGTTGGTATCGTTCTCCCATCCTGAGTCCAATAAGAAGTTGGGCGGAAAATGACATCATATTCATTAATAGCTGTTGCTCCGACATTATTGGTACAATACCGACCAACAGAACAATTTAAATACACACCTGCATAGGCATATTTATCACCTGCAGCTGCGTGTGCCCAAACACCAGTAGCATTAGGGCCACCATATGCATTTACCGAGATTAAGTTGGCTGAAACATGGTTGATAGTTAACATGAAAGCAGAAAGTAGAATTAATTTTTTAATCATAATGTCCTCTCTTTAAGTTTTTAGCAAAGTTGTGGTCAAACTGATAATTATGCATAAAAAACACCATGAATTTAATGTTTTTTATATCAAGTGTTTAGTTCAACTAAGTAAATAAAATTAAAAAAAGTGTAAAAAAAATAGACACTACAATCTATCCAAAAACAATAATATCCAAATCAAGTCGATAAATAATCTAAAACATGCTCATAAAATATTAGTCTATAATGGGGAGTATTCTATTAATGTTAGCTAAATGTAGAAGTCTAAATTAGTTGTAATTCTTCGTGTTTATTTACAAAAAGAGGAATTTTCATGAGGAATTTTAACTATCAAGTCGTACTGTTTTTTCTAATATTACAATTAACTGCTTGTGGCGGTGGCGGTGAAAGTAGTAGTCCTGCTGAAAACATTGTTACTGATCCAATCGTTGTTGTTCCTGTACCAGATAACTCGATTGGAGTTTTATTAGATAGCCCTATTGAGGGTATCAAATATGAATCTACCAGTAACAGCGGTGTCACTAATCCTTCAGGCGAATTTACATTTAATCCCTCAGAAATCGTCTCATTTTATATTGGTGATGTATTAATTGCTGAAATATCTCCTGAGTTCATCGTAACCCCATTATTATTAATGTCAGATAGTGATCCTAAATCAGAAGTTGTCCTTAATTTTATTCGACTTATTCAAACATTGGATAATGACAATAATCCAGATAATGGTATTAATATAACTGAAGAAATTGCTCAGCAAGTTACAACTGCCGTTGGCAATGACACGTTAAGTTTTCAGATGAGCACGGATACATTTGAAAATAGTAGTATTGTTCAAAATATTTTAATCAATACCTCAAATTCGACATTAGTATCTAAAGATGTTGCCTATGATCATTTAATTCAAAGTTTGGAAAATTAACCTTCAATAAGTACTGTTTATGCTTTTAACGCAGGTTATTCTTTCGTTCATGAATATGTTCGGCCGGTAAATTATTATAAAGAAATAGGGGATGGTGTTATTTTAGAAACAAAGAATATTTATTCAAATGCCTTTATCGTAGGATGGAGTTATAAAGGGAAAGTAGAAAATCACTCATTGGGTCTTCCACTAACCTATGATATTGCTAATGAAGGCAATCCAAATTCATATGGTGCCAAAATTGATAAGTCATGGACAGTATTAGAAGGTGTTTCAACACCAGATCCTACCTTAGCTTTTATCATCGAGTTTGACGTAGAATCTCCTTGGGATACGCTTTTTGGTAAAGAAACTGGATATTTTACCGTTGGTGTTCAATTTGAATATAACGATACGGTTTATGAAATAGAATCAAATTTGAGCAATGATTTTGTAACTTTTACAAAAAACGCTGAGGATGTTTATGGCAATATAGAAAATGCTCATTATTGGCTTGATAATAAACTTAAAATCAGTATACCCATCAGTACATTTGATTTAACTAAAGAAGACTTGTTTGATGTTTCTAATAAAGTGAATATGAAATTATTTTATAGAAACCTTGATACGGGGTTGCGGGTTTGGGAATCATCGTTATTAACTAGACTTTTCTTTGAAAAACCCACCTACCATAGTCCAAAGACAGTTACTGTTAATATGAAAGCGACGGAAAATTTTCGCGTGCAAATCAAAGAAAATCAAAACCATCCTTGTGCTGGTTCGATTGTTGAACATGATGGTATGAGACAACACGACTACAGTTTTTATGAATTCGCGCACTTTAACACCCATACAGAATACATTCTAGAAAATCATCTACAAGAATCAATAATTATCTGGGACTTTAAACCAAATACAACAGAATGTGGCACCGTAATTGTAGACACAAATTTTGGTTCTTATCAAACGGGTAACGCTCTAAAGGTTAGTGGCTCTGAGTTTAAACTTACGACTCATGATTTAATTCGATTATTCTCACCTGTAACATTTTATGGTAACGAATATACACCAACAGGTATAAGCTCATGGGAGTCGTTAACCTTTGATGATTATAACGTAAGAGTTTTTAATACCGAAAATAATTTTTTTAGTGAAAAGTTTGATAGCGAAGAGTTATTTATTATTGGGGGCGATAAATTACGTTGCCCTGAACCTACCGACCAATTTTGTCTTGATGATCAAATAAAACCTTGGGAAGGGACTATTGTTTTAGATAAATATGCCAATGATACTATTGCTTCGCTCAACTTTAATGATACCAATTTAGCAAATTGTGTGAATAACACGGCATCAGAGAATAATTGGACTTATGTGAATGAAGTTGTTGGTCTAGACTGCACTGAAAGTGGCATTGTTGACTTAGCTGGACTTGAAAAATTGACGTACCTTAATATTTTAAAGTTGGGTTATAATACTTTTGAAGATATTTATCCCCTTTCTAAATTGTCAGAGCTGAAAGTTTTATATTTAAATTTTACAGGTATTGAAGACATTTCTGCACTTTCTAAATTAAACTCTCTGAATTATTTAGAGCTTGGTGGTAATCATATTTCAGATATTTCAGCACTTTCGAATATGACTTATTTGAATGTATTGTATTTGGGTTTTAATATGAATATATCAGACCTTTCACCACTTTCTGACCTGACTTCACTTACTACTTTAGATTTGTATTATAATAAAATTTCAGATATTACAGTACTTTCTAAATTGACTTTACTGACTGATTTATTTTTATTTAAAAATAACATTTCGGATTTATCAGCAATTTCTGAACTAACTTTACTTAATAATTTAGATTTGTCCAATAACTCCTTCAGTGATCTTACTCCTTTGAATGGGTTGAATCATTTATCTGAACTCAATTTAAGTGAAAACTCAAACGTAAAATGTGAAGACATTGATACTTTGAAAATTACTTTAAGCTCGACCAATATTTTGAGTGACTCAAGTTGTATCCCATAATGAAAACATGATTTAACTAATATATTGAGGATGATTTTATCAAGTTAGCACTGTTGAGTAATAGTGGCATTGATTGATTTCCGTATTTATTGCAATACGTTATAACTAAAGATGTATTGCGATATACAATGATTAAAAGTATCCAGCTTTTACTTATCGTATAATAAGAGGCTACTTTGTAATGACATAGTTAGAAAATTGGAAAATTCAGTAGTTAATTATTCAGTTTTATCTTTAAAATCGCATAAATCTTCAATAATACACGAACCGCATTTTGGTTTTCGGGCTACGCAGGTATAACGACCATGCAGAATAAACCAGTGGTGTAAATTAAACATAAACTCTGTTTTATTGGGTGTGTTTTTTATAATGGCTTGTTCAGTTTGTTCTACGGTTTTACCTTTGGCGTAACCTGTACGGTTAGCGAGTCTTTGAATATGCGTATCAACGGCTAAAAAATAGTTCCCTTCATTGTCTTTAAGCCAACCAAAAGCGGTATTAAGGACAACATTCGCTGTTTTTCTGCCGACACCGGGTAGGGCTTCTAAAGCTGCTCTGTTTTCGGGGACTTCACTGTTATGTAAATCAACGAGCATTTGACAGGTTTTAAGCGTGTTAACTGCTTTGGTATTAAATAACCCGATGGTTTTAATATAAGATTTTAAACCATCTAAACCTAAGTCTAGAATAGCTTGTGGGGTATTCGCCACAGGATAAAGTTTAGCGGTTGCTTTATTAACACTAACATCGGTTGCTTGTGCTGATAAAAGTACGGCAATAAGTAGTTCAAAAGGAGATGAAAAATTTAGCTCAGTTGTCGGATGTGGATCATTATCACGTAATCGACTGAGCATTTCTAAGCGTTTTTGTTTATTCATTATTATTAATTTATTCTTATATCACTATTATTTATTATTGGCTTCTGCTAATAAATAAACCTTATTGAGCGTCAAAATTAACGCGAACCCGTTCAATCGTTTTTTCTTCAAGTTTTGGTTTACGCTCGGCGACTTTTGCGTCAATAAAGTTCTTGGCAGCAATTAAAAATCCTAAAGCAAAAAAAGCTCCGGGGGGTAAAATTGCTAATAAAAAGTGATTATCAAAATGAAATACCTCAACGCGTAATGAACCAGCCCAATCACCTAATAATAATTGCGCACCATCGAATAAAGTACCTTGCCCTAATATTTCCCTAATACCGCCTAAAACAAGTAATAACAGAGTAAAACCTAAACCCATCATTAAACCGTCAAAGGTTGCTTGTTTTAGTGGATTTCTAGACGCATAAGCTTCGGCACGACCGATAATGGCACAGTTGGTAACAATTAAAGGAAGAAATATACCTAAAGATTTAAATAAACCGTAAGCATAAGCATTCATTAATAATTGAACGCACGTTACAAAGGCAGCAATGATCATTACAAAAATAGGGATACGAATTTCTTTCGGTACCCAATTGCGGATTAATGAAACCGTTGCGTTTGAACCGATTAACACTAGCATTGTTGCTAATCCAAGCCCAAGTGCATTAGTTACTGTTGAGGTTACCGCAAGTAAAGGACATAGCCCTAAAATTTGTACTAAACCGGGATTGTTTTTCCATAATCCTTGCCAAGCAATTTCTTTATATTCAGCATTAAAAATAGATTTCTTAGTCATTATTACCTCGACATGTTGAGGTTTGGGTAAATAATTTTTGCTTGTTTTTAGCAAAATATAAAGCGGTTTTCTTAACCGACTTTACTACGGCTCTTGGGGTAATTGTAGCGCCAGTAAATTGATCAAACATGCCGCCATCTTTTCGCACTTTCCATTGGCTATCTGTTTCACTTTCAATTTTTTTACCGATAAAATTAGTAACCCAATTACTTTTACGAAGCTCTATTTTATCGCCAAGGCCTGGCGTTTCTTGATGTTTTAAGGCTCGGACGCCACTAATGGTACCGTCATAGTTTATGGCAACAATTAATTCAATATTACCATTATAACCATCGGGGGCGATATTGGTTATAGCGGCAGCTACTGGTTTGTCGTTGTATTTGGCTAAATAAACAGTTTGAGGAATGAGAGTACCCAGTTCAGTATCTGTAATCGTTAAACAATCTTGATACATCTCATTATTTAAACGCTCTGGCGCAATAATACTGTGTAAAATATTCAATAATTGTTGTTGTTCTTGGCTTTCAATACGAGCTTTAGTTGTTTCGTTAATAATGCCAACTATGGCAGTACAAACAATCGCAAAAGCTGCTAAAATTCGGCTGTTTTTTGTGATACTCAAACGCACTATTTTAGCTCCTTATTCGTTTTTTTTGAATGACCAAATGTTCGAGGCATGCTGTATAAATCAATCAGTGGTGCTGACATATTACAAAGTAATACGGCGAACGCAACGCCGTCAGGGAATCCACCAAAATTACGGATCATTACAACGATAAATCCGGCTAATGCTCCAAAGATTAACCGTCCTTTGGTACTTGTGGCACCAGTAACAGGGTCTGTTAGTATAAAAAAAGCGCCAAGCATTGTTGCGCCAGACAACCAGTGAAACATTGTAGGGGCGTTAACATCAGGAGCTAAAGCATAACCACCAAAGGTCCATAATAAAATACTCGCTAAAAAACTAAATGGGACTGCCCAATGAATAGCCTTTTTAGCAATTAAAAATAAACCGCCTGCTAAAAATCCGATGTTTACCCATTCCCACCCTAAGGCAAAATTGTCGCCAAATACCATATTAGTACGGCTTTCAGCAATAGTTAAACCAAGGGTTAAATTGGTTTTTAAGGTATCTAATGGTGTTGCCATGGTATAACCATCAATATGGGTCCGAAGTTGTTGTACAGAATAACCTTCGTTGGTAAAGCCCGTTAGTATGGTTGAAAACGTGTTAAAAAAATCTAAATGAAGTGACATTAATGAAAGTGGAGGTTGCCAATTAGTCATTTGTACGGGAAATGAAACTAATAATAATACATAAGCGGCCATTGCCGGATTAAACGGATTATGACCTAAGCCACCGTATAATTGCTTGACAACTAAAATGGCAAAAATAGCTCCAATCACCGTGATCCACCAAGGCGCTAAGGCGGGCACTGCAATTCCTAGTAAAACTGCGGTTAAAATTGCACTTCCATCAAACAACTGATTGGTAATGTTTTTATTTAACTTAAGCTTGTTTCGAGGACTTTGAGTTTTTTCTTTATCTGATTCTTTCTTGCTAATAGGCTTTTGTCGTAATGATAATACAATGAACTCTGTAATAAATGCGCAGGTAATCGCAATGCTTATGTGAATTAAATTACCCCAACCAAAAAAATACCATTGCGCAAAAATGCCTGGAATAGTTGCATAAATGACCAAACGCATTAACGCCGATGTTTTATTCTGATTATGGTTATGTGGTGAACTAGCAATGAAGAAAGCCATGATCTAAAGGGACTCTTTTGTTTGGTCGTTAATTGTTGATGATTGTTGAAGCGCTTTTTTTGCTTTTGCTTTTGCTACAGCGGCGTCAATACGTTTTTTCTTATCGTTTTTATTAGCAAGTTCAGCCTCAAGTTCTGTTGATTCTTGATTACTATGCGCTTTATTGGTTGTATTGTTAACTGGCGTTAATGCTAATTGGGCTTTTTTCGCTTTTGCTTTAGCCACGGCAGCTTTTATTTTTTCAGCCTTGCTTAGGACTTTAGGCTCGTTATTTGTTTGAGCAGCAGAAGCTACTTTTGTTGATTCTTTATTTGTTGAATATTTAAGTGATGAATTATCGGCTAAAATATTTTCATCAGGAGTATTACTTTCATCAGATGAATCTGTATTTTTCACGTCGTTATAGGTTTGTGTCTGATCCGTTTTATTCTGATCTAATTGAGGTGTTGAAAGTGATATACTTTTCTCAGTTTTTGTTTGAGAAGGGGACTGAACGCTTTCTTTTTGAGCAGAGATTTTCTGTAGTTTCTTGGCTTTAGCTCGAGCAATTGCGGCAGCAACTTGTGATTTTTTATCATTTATATCAGCATTTTTAATTGCTTCTTCTTTAACGGGGGCTTGCGTTTCTTTATTATCCGAATTTTGCTCATCAGTTTTTATTGTGCTTTGTGTTAATGCTTTTTCTTTTTCTTTTTTAGCTTTGGCTCGAGCAATTGCGGCAGCAACTTGTGATTTTTTATCAGTTAAAGGCGTACTTTCTGCCACTTTACTCACTGCTACTTTGCTTTCTGGTACTATGTTATCTGGCTCTTTCTCTGTGTTAGCGGAGTTATCTGCTTGCTGCATTTTTTTCGCTTTAGCGCGAGCTAGCGCTGCGGCCACGGCAGATTTAGCATCTTTCGATTCTGTTGTATTGCTATTCATCGCTGCTTTGCGTGCTTCAGCTGCCTTTTTATGTTTTTCTTCGCGTTTTAATTTCTCTTTTTCTAAGCGTATTTTACGGGCTTCAAAACGTGTTTTTGCTTTTTCAGCTTTTAAATCTTGTACTTGCTGTTGTCTTATTTCTGCTTTGGCAACACGATAATAATGGACAAGTGGTATCTGACTCGGGCAAACATAAGCACAAGCACCACATTCAATACAATCAAATAAGTCGTACTTTTGCAGTTGCTGCTGATCTTTGGCTTTTGCAAACCATTGTAATTCTTGAGGCAATAATTGACTCGGACAAACTTCTGCACATTGTCCGCAACGAATACAATCAACTTCATTGTTTTCATTTGGTATTTCAATGGCACTAGGCGCCAAAATACAGTTGCTGATTTTAGTTATACCAATATCACTATTAGGTAAACTAAAGCCCATCATTGGCCCGCCCATGATTAAATGAGGCTTTTCTTGTGCTTGATAACCACAATGAGTTAATAAGTGACGAATTGGAGTGCCAAGTAAAGCCCAAACGTTTTGCGGTTTTTCAAGTGCAGCTCCTGTTACGGTAACTACACGTCTAATCAATGGCGTATCATTAATAACGGCATCTGCAATTGCAAAACAGGTGGCGACATTTTGCATTACGATACCAAGAGAACTTGGCAGAGAGCCTTTTGATACTTCTTGGCCGGTTAATATTTTTATGAGCTGCTTTTCACCACCCGTTGGATATTTTGTTGGTAATACACAAACTTGGAAATTATCAATATTAGCAATTGTTCGTTTTAACGACTTAATTGCTTCTGGCTTATTATCCTCGATAGCAATTAGCACATGTTGAGGTTGTAATAAGCTAGCTAAAATTTTAATACCATCAACCACTTCACTACAATGCTCTCTAATAAGTAGATCATCAGCTGTGATATAAGGTTCACATTCGGCGGCATTGATAATTAAATAGTTAATTTGGGTACTAACATTGACTTTTATATGGGTTGGAAAACCTGCGCCACCCATCCCTGCAATACCAGCGTTGGCAATTTTAGCGATAATTTCTTGCGAGCTTAGTTCTTTGTAATTACTACAAATAGCACGTTTTTGAGCAATATCTTCACCATCAGGTACTAGAAATAAGCAAAGTTCGCTTAATCCTGAAGGATGAGCAGTAGGGGCATTTTTTATTTCCTGCACAATGCCGCTGGTAGGTGCATGAATTGGAACCGCCATTGGATGTTGGCTACGTGTTAACGGTTGGCCTTTGAGTACTTTATCGCCAACATTTACAATTAATTCACCCATTTGACCAATATGTTGTTTCAATGGCAGTATTAAAACTTCAGGCATCGGCAAGTTACGAATAGGTTTTTCTTTTGTTAAAAATTTCTGTTCTGGCGGATGAATACCACCATGAAATGTCCACCAATGACCTTGATTGATACGCTCGATTATAGATCCCACTACGCACCCAGCTCGTTAGTCATTAATTCTTTTTGATCATTTATCATGGTAGATTTTTCTGTTTCGTTTTCTAATACGGTGATTGGAATAGAAGATAAATCCCACTGCCAATTATGTGTAGTAGTTTTTATTGGTATCATTTTAATACAATCAACGGGACAAGGAGCTACACACAAATCACAGCCAGTACATTCGTCTATAATTATGGTGTGCATTTGCTTAGCTGCGCCAATAATTGCATCTACAGGGCAAGCCTGAATACACTTTGTACAACCAATACAGTCTTCTTCAATAATAAAAGCAACTTTTGGTGTGTTATCTTGTTCATGGCTTTCATCTAAGGGTTGTACGTCAACACCTAATAAATCAGCTATTTTTTTTATAGTGTCTTCACCACCAGGAGCGCACTTATTTATGGCTTCTCCATCGGCAAGGGCTTGTGCGTAAGGCTTACAACCGGGGTAACCACATTGACCACATTGAGTTTGTGGCAGAAGGGCATCGAGTTGGTCTACAATAGGATCGCCTTCTATTTTGAATTTTACTGCTGCGTAACCAAGTAAAGCACCAAAGAGTAAGCACATAGAACCTAAAACAATGATAGCGATCAAAATACTCATTATAATTTTACTAATCCGGTAAAGCCCATGAAAGCGAGCGACATTAAACCGGCAGTGATCAGCGCAATTGCTGGTCCTTTAAATGGTGCAGGGACATCAGCGCTAGCAAGTTTTTCACGCATGGCTGAAAACAAAACCAATACTAATGAAAAACCTAAAGCAGCGCCAAAGCCATATATAATTGATTCAAAGAAGTTGTTTTGTTGATAAATATTTAATAAAGCAACACCTAAAACGGCACAGTTAGTGGTAATAAGCGGTAAAAATATTCCTAGGGTTCGATATAATTTTGCACTGGTTTTATGAACCACCATTTCAGTAAACTGAACAACAACAGCAATGACCAAAATAAAAGCCATAGTAGTGAGATATTGCAAGCCTAACGGTGCGAGAATGTAGTTATTAACTAAATAACTCAATAATGACGCAACGGTCATTACAAATGTTGTGGCAAAAGACATGCCTATAGCTGTTTCTGTACGAGATGATACCCCCATAAATGGGCATAAACCGAGAAACTTAACTAAGACAAAGTTATTTACTAATACAGTGCTGACGAGCAGCAGTAGATAATCAACCATCGTTTTGTCGTTATTTTCTTTTAATAAAGAAACTGTTTATTGATAAATTGACGGTATTATCTGATTTTATTAATCAGATAACAACACATCAGTTGTAGGGTTATTAAACTTTTTAGTTTAGCGGTACTAGGCGTATCGCTAAAACTTAAAGAGAAGTTGGTTTACTAATGTAATAACCTTGACAGCCATCGATAAATAATTTTTCTAAAGTGTGCTTTTCTTCCAATGTTTCAACACTTTCAGCAAGTACGTTAATGCTAATTCGATGGGCCAAATCAACCATTAATCTTAAAAAATATTGGTTGTTTTTATCTTCATCAATATCGCGGGTGTAAGTACTGTCCATTTTGATAAAATCAGGTTTTAAATCTTTAAAGAATTTAAACGAGGTTAGTCCCACACCAAATCGTTCTACTGTTATGCGAGATCCAGAGCGATGCAACATATCAATAAAGCGTTTACTACTTTTAATGTTTTGTTGTAAACCGTATTCAGTTATTTCAAACACTAACCTAGAGGCAACTTGAGGGTCTTTTAATAAACGTCGCTCTAGCCAAATAAGAAAATGTTCGTCACTAATTGAGCGTGAACTAATATTTATGCCAAAACTTTTATCAAGTAAGTTTTTATTTTTTATTTCGTCGATGGCAGTTTCAATAATTAGCTTGTCTACGGCTACTATTTTATCGAGTTTTTCAGCCATCGCAATAAACGAAGCGGTTGGTAACATTTCATCGTTTGAATTTAAAAAGCGCGCTAAAATTTCACCATATACTTTTGAATTACGGGTATTGGGTTGAATGGGTTGTACCAATAATGTGACTCGATGACAAACTAATACATTTTCAATTTCTTGACGCCAATTTTGATTACCATAACTAGCACTTGAGTTTTTTAAAACATCGGCATCTTTTTGTGAAAACCAAGAATTAATATTTTGAGTTTGTGCAACACTGATACCCGTATCAGCTAATGCAAGCAATTCACCTAAGGGTGATTCCCAATTAAAAGCAACCAAACCTGTATAAGCAACTGAGTCTAAATCGGAAGCTTGTTGATATTCGTTAAAACGGCTTGTAAGTTGTTTTGCATAATTTTCGCCTTCATCAATCAAAACGTTGGGAAGGATAGTTGCAAAATCTGAACTATTCATTCTAAATATTTTTCCCCCAACAAAAGGAGATACCACAGACTCCATTATTTTAGCGACCTTGCATATGTACCGATCACCGTCACTAAAACCTCGAATTTGATTTATAGTTTGTAATTCAGAACAGCGTGTAATTAATAAAACCCCAAATTTAACATCACTTTTTTGGCCAACGTTTTTTTCAAAAAAGTGAACAAATTTATTCCGATTATTTAAACCCGTTAAATTATCGCTAAAGGCTTGTTTTTCAAAATCAGTAGAAGTTGATTGCTGTAGTTTTATTAATCCTTTAATTTCAGCAATGCCTTCCTTGAGCTCTGCAATATTAAATATTTCATCGTCGTTATTGTTATCAGTTTTATCTTGGCTTACAGAAGACAACTGTCGTTTAATTAATTGACCAATATCGATATAAAATTGTTTATATCGACGAACGCTTAAGGCCGCGGTAATAATTGAAAAAACAACAATGATTAACAGAAAAGCAATGAGTTGTTGAAAGAGTAAATTAGTTTCAGCAAGGTAAGAAAATTTAAAAGAAATTTTAATGCTTTTATCTTTTGCTTGTAATGTTTTAGTTTCAGGTAGTATATGATCTAAAATTGAAGGATTATTTTGTTGTCCTAGATGAAATGCCTGTTCACCATTTGTTGAGGTAATATCTAGTAAAGTAAAATCATTAATTGCATTTAATAATTGTCCTAATTCTTCGGGAGCTTTATTCAAGGAATTGTGCTCAACCAATGTGCTTATTATTTTTGTATTTTGTTCTTGTTTTTCATTAATGTTGTTTGTAAACAAAGCAAAAGAAATTGCGCAGGCACTTAAATAAAAAATTAAAGCTAACCAAGTATTTTTTATAAGTAGTTGAGAATATGAATACATAATGGACTTTACGACTCCAATTGCTAAAAGCTAACGTTTATTATGAGATATTTGACCCGACCTGATTATTATTTTCAAGCAGAATCAGTGTAGTTATAACATTAATGTTAATTATTTACTAACTACTTGAAAGAAAGAGACATGCAAAAATCTGGTTTATTATGCATATTGTTATTAAAAATTTACATAATTAAATTTATATACGCTATTTTTGTGCTTATGCTTGCGAAATTAATGCTGGCTCTATATAATTCGCCTGCTTTAATTTTTGCGTTATAGCAATCGTTTTAAATGGGGTGTTGCTTTAACGTGAGCGTCACCACCTGTTTTTAACGGTTGTACTTTAAAATAGAGCTGTTCTGAGTTTTTTCTTGAGATACTCAGAAACTAAAGCCCCAACGTTCAGGGGCTTTTTTGTATATTAAATTTAATAAGTTAGCTTGTTATTATTATACAAAATTAGCAAGACGTTATATCTCTGGGCTTAATGCCCTTTTTTTGTTTCTGGGTTTTTAAAAAACTCAAGGAGAAAGTATTGGCAAAGTTTGAACATAAACTAACTGACATGTTACGCCCAGCTGTTGAAGAAACAGGTAAAGAATTATTAGGTGTTGAATTTTTAAATGCAGGTAAGCATTCTGTTTTACGTATTTTTATTGACCATGAAAACGGCATAGATGTTGATGACTGTGCAGAAGTTAGTAGACAAGTAGGCGCTATATTAGATGTGGAAGACCCAATCAGTAGCGAATATAACTTGGAGGTGTCATCTCCTGGTTTAGACCGTCCGCTATTTGATCTAGAACATTATAAAGCTGTTATTGGTCAGGTAGTTAACGTAAAACTTTCAATACCATTAAATGGTCGCCGTAAATTTAAAGGCGAATTAAGTGCTATAGAAAATGACAATTTAATTGTGATAGTTGATGGCGAAGATTATCAACTTGCATTTGGAAACATCGACAAGGGAAATCTTGTTGCACAATTCTAAAAGTTTAATCACTGACCAGTGTTATGGCACTGGCCAGTTAATATTTCATATGAACAAAGAATAAAAGAGGCTAAGTAACATGAGTAAGGAAGTATTACTAGTTGTCGATGCTGTCTCTAACGAGAAAGCATTACCCCGAGAAAGTATTTTTCAAGCAATGGAAACCGCACTTGAAACCGCCACTAAAAGAAAATATGAAGGCGATATTGAAGTACGCGTTAGCATTGATCGTAAAACCGGTGAATTTGATACATTTCGTCGTTGGTTAGTTGTACCAGAAAGTGACGAGCAGATGGAAAACCCTTATGCAGAAATTACTTTAGCAGCTGCACAATATGATGATCCAGAAATTGAAGCGGGTCAATATATAGAAGATCAAATTGAATCGGTTAAATTTGACCGTATTACCACACAAACAGCTAAACAAGTTATTGTCCAAAAAGTACGCGAAGCTGAACGTGCATTAATTGTTGATGCTTATCAAGATCAAATTGGTGAGTTAGTTACTGGTGTGGTTAAAAAAGCAAATCGTGAAAGCGTGATTATTGATTTAGGTAGTAATGCTGAAGCAATAATTTATCGCGATGATTTGTTACCACGTGAACAATTTCGTGCCGGTGACCGTGTTCGCGGTTTATTATACGAAATTAAGCCTGAAGCCCGTGGCGCACAATTATTTGTTAGTCGAACTAAGCCTGAAATGTTAATTGAGCTTTTCCGAGTTGAAGTGCCTGAAATTGGCGAAGAAATGCTCGATATAAAAAGTGCAGCTCGTGATCCAGGATCACGCGCAAAAATTGCCGTTAAAAGTAATGACAAACGTATTGATCCTATTGGTGCTTGTGTCGGTATGCGTGGCTCACGTGTACAAGCAGTTTCTGGTGAACTTGATGGCGAACGTGTCGATATCGTACTTTACGATGATAACCCAGCTCAATATGTTATTAACGCAATGGCACCAGCAGAAGTAGCTTCAATCATTGTCGATGAAGATTCAAATACCATGGATATTGCTGTTGAAGAAGACAATTTAGCCATGGCCATTGGTCGTGGTGGTCAAAATATTCGTTTAGCAAGCCAATTAACTGGCTGGGAGCTAAACGTAATGACCGTTAAAGACATGCAAGATAAACATCAAGCTGAAAATGATAAAGTTTTAAATATTTTCACTGAACATTTAGATATAGAAGAAGACTTCGCTTTAGTTTTAGCTGAAGAAGGCTTTACCTCTTTAGAAGAAATTGCTTATGTTCCTGTTGCTGAATTATTAGAGATTGATGGCTTTGATGAAGATTTAGTTGAAGAGTTACGTGAACGTGCAAAAGCAGCACTAACTACACAAGCCTTAGCGAGTGAAGAAAATTTAGAAGGTGCTGAACCAGCGGATGATTTATTAGCACTTGAAGGTTTAGAAAAACATTTAGCTTATGTATTAGCTAGTCGAGGTGTTATTACCTTAGAAGATCTAGCTGAACAAGGCGTCGACGAAATAGCCGACATTGAAGAACTTAGCGAGCAAAAAGCGGGTGAGTTAATCATGGCTGCTCGTAATATTTGTTGGTTTAACGAAGAATAAAATAAACAGGGGTAAATAATAGATGGCAGAAGTAACAGTAGAACAACTCGCCGGTGAAATCGGAACACCTGTTGAAAAATTAGTTGAGCAATTAGCTGAAGCAGGAATTAGTAAAAATGTTTCTGGATCAGTAACCGAAGACGAGAAACAAAATTTATTAGCTTTCTTGAAGAAACAACACGGTGATGATTCTTCGTCGAGTCCTAGTCGTATGACTTTGAATCGCAAAAAGAAATCTACATTAACTATGGGCTCTGGTAGCAAAGCTAAATCGGTTCAAGTAGAAGTACGTAAAAAACGAACTTATGTAAAACGTAGTGATGTTGAAGAGCAACAATTAGCACAAGCACAAGCAGAAGCAGAAGCTAAAGCTGCTGCAGAAGCTAAAGCAGCTGAAGAAGCAAAAGCTGCTGCAGAAGCAAAAGCTGCTGCAGAAGCCAAAGCTGCTGCAGAGAAAGAAAATGAAAATGTAAAAGCGGTTGCTATTGCAAAATCTGAAGCAAATGACAAAGCTAAAGCTGCGGCAAAAGCGAAAGCACAAGAAATAGATTCAACAAAAACGAAAGCGAAAGAAGTTGCGCCAGTAGTTGAATCAGAAGAAGCTAAAAAACTTCGTTTGCAACAAGAAGCTGAAGCGGCAGCAAAAGCAGAACTTGAAGCAAAAGAGTCAGCTGAAGCAGCTAAAAAGCTTGCTGAAGAAAATGAAGCACGCTGGAAAGCTGAAGATGAAGCGCGTAAAGTAAAAGAGAAAGAAGTTGTTCATGTTACTTCTTCTGTTTATGCGCAAGAAGCTGAAGATAAAGTAGACGAAGAAGCAAATAGCGGACGCCGTCGTAAGAAGAAAAAAGCAGCAGCACAAGATAAAAATGCACGTTTTGGTAAAGGCAAAGGTAAAGGCAAACAAACTTTATCAGCACCAAAAAGTTTACAACATGGTTTCCAAAAGCCTGTTGAAGCTAAAAATAAAGAAGTGCGCATTGGTGAAACAATTTCTGTTGCTGAATTAGCTGACAAAATGTCAATTAAAGGCGCTGAAGTAGTTAAAGCTATGTTTAAAATGGGCGCTATGGCAACCATTAACCAAGTTATCGACCAAGAAACAGCGGCGTTAGTTGCTGAAGAAATGGGGCGTGAAGTGGTTTTAGTTAAAGAAAATGCGCTTGAAGAATCAGTGTTAGAAGACCGTGGAGCTTCAGGAGAATCTATTTCTCGTGCACCAGTGGTTACTATCATGGGTCATGTTGATCATGGTAAAACCTCATTACTTGATTACATTCGTAAAGCTAAAGTAGCTGCAGGCGAAGCGGGTGGTATTACTCAGCATATTGGTGCTTATCACGTAGAAACGGGTCATGGTATGATCACTTTCTTAGATACTCCTGGTCACGCTGCGTTTACTGCAATGCGTTCGCGTGGTGCTAAAGCAACTGATATCGTTATTATTGTGGTTGCTGCAGATGATGGTGTTATGCCTCAAACAGTTGAAGCAGTTCAACATGCTAAAGCTGCAGGCGCGCCAATTATTATTGCTGTAAATAAAATGGATAAAGAAGGTGCTGATCCTGATCGTGTTAAAAACGAATTAGCTCAACACGATATTATTCCAGAAGACTGGGGCGGAGATGTACAATTCGTTCACGTTTCAGCTAAAACCGGCTTAGGTATTGATGAATTACTTGATTCAGTATTATTACAATCTGAAGTTTTAGAATTAACAGCTGTTATTGATAAAATGGCAAGCGGTATTGTGGTTGAATCTAAACTTGATAAAGGTCGTGGGCCAGTTGCAACGGTATTAGTTCAAGAAGGTACTTTAAAGCAAGGCGATATTGTTCTTTGTGGTTTAGAATATGGTCGTGTTCGTGCTATGCGTGATGAATTGGGTAAAACTATTCAATCTGCAGGTCCTTCAATCCCGGTTGAAATTTTAGGTTTAAGTGGCGTACCACTTGCCGGTGATGAAGCTACTGTTGTTAAAGATGAGAAAAAAGCACGTGAAGTGGCTTTATATCGTCAAGGAAAATTCCGAGATGTTAAGTTAGCGCGTCAACAAAAAGCTAAACTTGAAAACATGTTTGCTAATATGGCTGAAGGCGATGTTAGTGAAGTAAATGTTGTACTTAAGTCTGACGTACAGGGTTCATTAGAAGCTATTTCTGATTCATTAACTAAGCTTTCTACAGACGAAGTAAAGGTTAAAATTATTGGCTCAGGTGTTGGTGGTATTACTGAAACTGATGCTTCATTAGCGGCGGCTTCAAATGCAATTGTGGTTGGTTTTAACGTACGTGCTGATGCCTCTGCGCGTAAAGTTATTCAATCAGAAAATATTGATCTACGTTATTACAGTGTTATATATCAATTAATTGATGAAGTTAAACAGGCGATGAGCGGCATGCTTGCACCAGAGTTTAAACAAGAAATTATTGGATTGGCACAAGTACGTGATGTATTTAAGTCACCAAAAATTGGCGCTATCGCTGGTTGTATGGTTACTGAAGGTATAATCAAACGTAGCGCACCAATTCGTGTACTTCGTGAAAATATTGTTATTTATGAAGGTGAACTTGAATCATTACGTCGTTTTAAAGACGATGTTCAAGAAGTTCGTAACGGTATTGAATGTGGTATTGGTGTTAAGAACTATAATGATGTACGTATTGGCGATCAGATCGAAGTGTTTGAAACGGTTGAAGTTCAACGCACATTGTAATTTTATATTTTTGCTAATTTCATCGATAGCAGCATCAGAGGTACTCATTGACTAGCGTCAACTCCGTGCCTCTTCTTTGCTCTCGAAGTAATTAGCTGCAATATAAAGCAACAGAAAAATTAAAATGGGGGCTTAGCCTCCATTTTTTGCTATATAAAAACATTATTTCATAATGTTGTTAGGAGTTATTATGGCTAGAGAATATGCCCGTACTGATCGTGTAGGTCAGCAAATACAAAAAGAAATCGCAATTATTTTAATGCGTGAAATCAAAGATCCACGTTTAAGTATGACCACGGTTTCAGCGGTAGAAGTTACACGTGATTTAGCGTATGCAAAAGTATTCGTTACCTTTTTCGACGACGATGCTGACAAAATCAAATCATCTGTTGAGGTATTAAACGAAGCTGAAGGCTATATTCGTTCATTACTTGCTAAACGTTTACGCGCCCGTATTATGCCGCATTTGCGTTTTGTTTATGATCAATCAATGGCTGAAGGTGTACGTATGAGTTCATTAGTTGATCAAGCGGTTGCAAGTGATAAACATTTAATGGATGAACCTAGTATCGAAAGTGATTCAAAAACATCAGAGCAAGACAACAAGGACAGTTAGTTAATGGCTAAGCGCAGAAAAGGCCGTGCAGTTAACGGCATTTTATTACTAGATAAACCTTATGACATGTCTTCAAATCATGCTCTGCAGGCAGTAAAACGTATTTATTTTGCTCAAAAAGCAGGGCATACAGGTGCTTTAGATCCACTGGCAACGGGTATGTTACCGGTATGTTTAGGTGAGGGGACTAAGTTTTCACAATTTTTACTGGACACTGATAAAACCTATCAAGTTACGGCTAAGTTGGGTGTAAGAACCACAACCAGTGATGCAGGCGGTGAAGTTGTTAGCGAAAAGCCGGTGAATGTTAGCGACGAACAATTATTAGTTGCGCTCGATACTTTCCGCGGCACAACTAAACAAGTGCCTTCAATGTATTCAGCGTTAAAATATCAAGGTAAACCTTTATATAAATATGCACGTGAAGGGGTAACCGTACCACAAGAGTCTCGCGATATTACCGTTTTTCACCTGAATTTATTAAGTTTTGAAAACGAAGAAGTTACTTTAGATATTCATGTATCTAAAGGAACTTATATTCGTACTATTATCGACGATTTAGGTGAACTATTAGGTTGCGGTGCTCATGTTGCTAAATTACATCGTTCTGCTGTTGGCAGTTACCCTGCGAATGAAATGGTAACACTTGAACAGCTTGAAGCCTTATTAATCGAGGCACAAGAGCAAGATATAACGCCATCAACATTGCTTGATCCCTTATTAGTACCAATGAATACTGCAGTTACTGGTATGAAAAAGGTTTTTGTTGATGATATGTCGACAAATTTTTTGCGCCACGGTAATCCAGTGCAAGCCTCAAATTCGCCTGCTGATGGCTTGGTTCAAGTATATTTAGGTGAACCGAATAATGAAGATGATTCAGAATTTATCGGAGTTGGTTTTATAAATGATGATGGCTTAGTTGCACCTAAACGTATTGTTGTCATTGAACCCAATCATCAATTTTAATCAGTTTGAACTTTTATGTCTGAAAGTACTTGGGCTTAACGCATATTTTTGTTGCAATTGCCGTGCTTGCTGCTAGAATACGCGCTCTTTCGTCACCGTTAGCTGAATTAGTGTTTGGCTTGGTGAGGTTTTTATCTATTAACCATTAGGTTTAATAGCAACACACTAAAGGTAAAATTATGTCTTTAAATGCACAACAAAAAGCTGCAATTGTCGCAGAATACGCTCAACAAGAAGGTGATACAGGTTCACCAGAAGTTCAAGTTGCTTTGTTAACTACACAAATCAACCACTTACAAGGTCACTTCAAAGAGCACATCCATGATCACCATTCTCGTCGTGGTTTATTACGCATGGTAAGTCAACGTCGTAAATTACTTGATTACTTAAAAGGTAGAAACGTTGAACGTTATACTGCTTTAATCGGTAAATTAGGTTTACGTCGTTAAGATTAAGTCTAAATTTATTTATAAAAACCTGCTTTATAGCAGGTTTTTTTTTGTAAAAAAAAAGCTCAAAAAATTTTGAGCTTTGAAGGGGGACTCAAAAAACGAGTCGTGCGCTAATCAACTAAGAAATATCACTGTTAAATAAAATACTGAGTTAACAAATTTAAGTGTAGTGCAAATTAAAACAATAGCTAATTATTTATATAAGTTTTTTAAGTATTTGAATTGTATTGTTATTTGTTTTCTATTTGTGTTTTGTTATTGTTTTTGTACACTGCTTATACGCGTGTTATGCACATCTTGCTAACAAGTACAGAATGCTTTTCATTTAAACAACCCTAAATATAAAATACACAGTGATTAAATTTAATACTGGAAATATGGTGAGGATTTGTTAAGTTAATCGACCGTAATTAATTTTATATTTGTTTTTGTAGTTTTATTTTGTGTCTGATGGAGTATATAACGTTATGAAAAAGTGGCTTTTTTCTAAAAATGGAAAAGTAGTAGGTCCGTTTGTTGTTAATGAAGCGAATGATTTTGTTGTAGAAAATCCTGATTCTTATGCATGGCACCCTTCTTATAGTCATTGGATGCCAGTTACCTGTATTAGCGAATTTGAGAATTCTATTCCTGCGCCTAAACCGCCTTCTGTGATCCCCAAAGAATTAATTGAAGAATTTATTGGTGAAGAACGAAAACTAGTTTCAAGATTAGCGCAGTTAGATGAGCACTTATTGCAAACCGATCAATCATTACTCGAACTAGATAACGAAATCAAAACTTTTCAAGATATTACTCAAAACTGCACCGCCGAAGTACGTGCAACGCTTCAAAGTATTGAACAACAATTTGCTAACTTATCTAAAAATTTATCAAATTTTAAAAGTGCAACAACGAAAGGTAAAGAAGAGTTAACTGATATATCTGAAAATTTTAATACGCGTTTAGACAATGATACGCAAACACAACTGAAACCACCTAAAAAAGAAAATTCATTAAAAATTAATTCTCAGGCTTTACCCCAAGAATTTGCCGAGGCTTTGGTAGAAAAAATAACGAATACAGATAATTCTATAAAAGAGAGTAAAGCCGTTAACACTATTAATAGCCCTGTTAATAGTGCCAATCAGGTTAGTGATAAAGCGCCAACAACTAAAAATAAAAAAATAATAAGTACTGCGGCAAGTACACCATTTAATCAAGTTTCAATGTCACAAGCTGAAGCTGAAGAGAGTGATGTTGCCATAGTTGAAATTGACTGTGATGAACAAGTTACAGTGGCAGAAGAGGTTGTTAATCCTAAAAAACAAACTGTTGTCGAGGATATTAAACCAGCGGTTAATAAAAAAGAAAATGTAGCTAATGAAGAAAAAACGGCAGAAAAAATAGCACAAAGATCGCCTGAAAAATCGATTAAAATAGAGAAAATAGAGTTTAGTGATCAACCTACTAAAGAAGATATATTGTTAGCATCTCAATTAAAACAAATTGATAAACCGATTTCGTATGAAGCACCAGAATTGGTAAAACCTGACATAGCACCGGTTGGTGAATTTGATCATATACTTTATGATTCTATCGGCTCAGAAGAACAAGTAGTCGACGAAGATAAAAGTAAAAAAAGGTTGCGCCGTAGAAGACGTCGTTAAAATTCTAATATTAGATAAAAAGTATTTATCGTTATTAAAGCAGCACTCTTAGTTTAGTGCTGCTTTTTCTTTTATAACGTAAAACCTTTGGTATAATGGCGCCATAAAATTATACCAGTACGTAAGATTGGTATTAGTAATATTTCTTTTTAATAGAGGTTTTTAAATGTCGGATCTTCCAAGCCGTCCAACAAATTTTATTCGTCAAATAATTGATGCTGATCTTGCAAGTGGTAAGCATACTAATGTGCAAACCCGTTTCCCGCCAGAGCCAAATGGTTATTTGCATATTGGCCATGCGAAATCTATTTGTTTAAATTTTGGTATAGCGCAAGATTATCAAGGTGCTTGTAACTTGCGTTTTGACGACACTAACCCTGTAAAAGAAGATATCGATTACGTTAACTCTATTCAAAAAGATGTTAAATGGTTAGGTTTCGAATGGGCAGGGGATATTCATTATTCTTCTGACTATTTTGATCAATTACATAACTTTGCTGTTGAATTAATTAAAAAAGGCTTGGCTTATGTTTGTTTCTTAAATGGTGAACAAACCAGGGAATATCGTGGAACGTTAAATAAACCGGGTAAAAATAGTCCATATCGTGATACCACTATAGAAGAAAATTTATCATTGTTTAGCAAAATGAAAAATGGTGAATTTAAAGAGGGCGAATGCGCTTTACGCGCTAAAATAGATATGTCGTCTAGCTTTATGTGTATGCGCGATCCCATCATTTACCGTGTTCGTTTTGCACATCATCATCAAACAGGTGATAAATGGTGTATTTATCCAATGTATGATTTTACTCATTGTTTATCAGATGCGCTTGAAGGAATTACTCATTCTCTTTGTACATTAGAATTTCAAGATAATCGCCGTTTGTACGATTGGGTATTAGAAAATGTTTCTATTGACACAATACCTCATCAATATGAATTTTCTCGTTTGAATCTTGAATACACAGTAATGAGTAAACGTAAATTGCATACGCTTGTTGACGAAAATTTAGTTAATGGGTGGGATGATCCTAGAATGCCAACTATTGCGGCTTTTCGACGCAAAGGTTATACGCCATCATCATTACGTGAATTTACTAAACGGATTGGTGTTACCAAAATGGATAATATCGTTGAAATGGGGGTTTTAGAAGCCTGTATCCGTGAAGATTTAAATGATAATGCACCAAGGGCAATGGTTGTTTTAGATCCTATTAAATTAGTCATTGAAAATTATCCACAAGCACAAACAGAACAATTAACGATTAAAAATCACCCTAGTGACGAAAGCCAAGGGACGCGCATTGTGCCTTTTTCTGCGGAACTTTATATTGAAGCTGAAGATTTTAGAGAAGAAGCAAACAAAAAATATAAACGTTTAGTTATTGATAAGGCTGTGCGTTTACGTGGCGCTTATGTAATTACTGCTACACGTTGTGATAAAGATGAGCAAGGTAATGTTACCACGGTTTACGCTACCTATAATGAAGATACTTTAGGTAAGAATCCGGAAGATGGTACTAAACCCAAAGGGGTTATTCATTGGGTAAGTGCAGCTGATGCCTTAAATGCTGAAGTACGTTTATATGATCGTTTATTCACGGTACCAAACCCAGCGGCCGCAGAAGATTTTCATAGTGTTATTAACCCAGAGTCTTTAATTATCCTTAATCAGGCTAAAGCTGAACCATCGTTAGCTAATGCAATTGCAGAGCAAGCATTTCAGTTTGAACGCCAAGGTTATTTTTGTTTAGATAATAAAATCTCTGAGGAAGATAAGGCGGCTGGAAAATTAGTCTTTAACCGCACAGTAGGGTTACGTGATACTTGGGCTAAAATAGATAAATAGATAAAAACAAAAAATCCACTCAATTGAGTGGATTTTTATTGTATCACTTTAAATATCTATTATAAGTTTGATAGCCTGTATTTTTCACAGGCATCTTCGTCATTACACTCACCATATAAATACAAACTATGATTAGTCAGTTTTATATTATGAGCTTTGGCAATATCACTTTGGCGATCTTCAATTATATCATCTTCGAATTCGACTACCTTTCCGCATTTTAAACACACTAAATGATCATGATGTTTCTTTTGCGTTAGCTCAAATACCGATTTACCCCCTTCAAAGTGGTGACGAGTAATAATGCCAGCATCATCAAATTGGTTTAACACTCGATAAACGGTGGCTAATCCAATTTCTTCATGTTGTTCAAGCAAAATTTTATAAACATCTTCTGCACTTACATGCTGATTTTCAGGATCTTGTAATATAGATAAAATTTTAACGCGAGGAAGAGTTACTTTTAACCCTGCTTTTTTTAGTTCGTCATTTTGTGAAGGCATATAATGAAGGCTCTAGGTATTTTGGATAAAAGTATAAAGTGCTTTTTAGTGGGATAACAGCACAATATCGATTTTTTTCTATGAAGATTGATATGAATACTTAAAAAGCCTGAAAAACAGGCTTTTTATAATATTTAAAGGGAAATATGAATTTTACTAACTCCATTAGAAACTAACATTTAAACCAGAAGGCTAATTTAGTACTAATCGGTAAGTTCGGCTAAACACATTTCGTCATAAATTTGATTTACCCATTTATCTACACGTTGTTCGGTTAATTCTGGTTGTCTGTCTTCATCAATGGTTAAACCAATAAAGGTATTTTCGTCAATTAAGCCTTTAGATGCTTCAAATTCATAACCTTCAGTTGGCCAATTACCAACAATAATAGCGCCTTTTGACTCAGCAATGTCACGTAAAGGAGCCATTGCATCACAAAAATATTCTGAATAGTCTTCTTGATCGCCTAAACCAAAAATAGCGACTAATTTATCGGTAAAATCAATTTCTTCTAATTCGGGTAAAAAATCATCCCAATCACATTGATTTTCACCATAGTACCAAGTAGGAATACCTAAGATAATTAAATCGAATTCAGCGATTTCTTCCTTAGTACTTTTAGCAATATCTTTTACTTCAACCAGTTTTTTACCCAGTTTTTTCTGGATCATCTTACCTATAGCTTCTGTATTGCCAGTATCACTGCCGAAAAATAAACCTATAATAGCCATCTAAGTGTTAACCTTTTATTTAATCTATGTATGTGAAAATTTGTTTAATTACTTTTATTCGCCAAGGAGTCGATTAATAGTAATTCTATCAACTCACTTCGACTTATTCTTTGATCTTGGGCAAGGCTTTCTAATTGTTCAAACAATGAGGTGTGAATTTTAAATTCGACACGTTTTAAACCTTTATTTTTATCTCTTTTAACTTGATTACGTTTGTTTATTTTTATTTGTACATCACGAGGATGAGGATTTGTTTTTGGCCTTCCCGGACGTTTTTCTTCACAAAATAAATCAATCGTTGTTAAATCAGTACTTTCTTTTGCCATTTTTTGTTGTTACTTATATAAATTCAGAAAATTAATTTTATACATGGCTTGTATTATCCAACACCTTGCGACTCAAAATAAAGCTGTATAATACTTTTAGCGACAAAACCAACACAGCCCAATAATAAAACTAAATAGATAGCAGCCTGACCTATTGGCGGCACATTATTGGTTTTCATCACATCTTTAACGGTTAACCCTATAAAAATAAAGATAAAAGCAAAGAATAAATCTAAACCGACTGATTCTATTAAATCAAAATATTCTGCAAGCATCTTTAGGTGATCCGAATTAAGCGACTATTATTAGGTCAAAATTTTTGGCGCATGATAGCATAAACACTAACGGCAATCGACTTACCTAGCTAAAAAATCACTAACAATTTTATTAAAAGCCACACTTTTTTCTGCATGTAACCAATGACCTGTTCCACTAATGATTTTAGCCGAACTGTTAGGGAATAGTTGGGAGATAATTTCTCGATGTTCTGCTTTTATATAATCAGAGTTTCCACCTTTAATAAAAAGCGTTTTACCACAATAGGTTTGCGTGCCTTGATAACCTTTCATAATTTGTTCATAACAATCGCTAATATAATTTAAAGCACATTTAAATCGCAATGAACCTTGTTCATTTGCTGTTAAATTTCGTAATAAAAATTGCCTAATTCCAGCGTCATCAACATATTTTGCTAATTGAATATCTGCATCTTTTCTATTTTTTATCAAAGTTAAATCAATAGATTTTAAACCTTCAATAATGGTTAAATGATGGGCGGGGTATTGGACAGGAGCAATATCGGCAACAATTAACTTATGCACTCGCTCATTATATTCAAGTGCAATTTGCATGGCAATCTTACCACCCATTGAATGGCCTAATAAGGCCGTTTTGGTGATCGCTAAATGGTCTAAAGTAACGATCACATCTTGTGCTAATTCACCATAACTCATGCTGTTTTGGTGAAAAGAATTTCCGTGATTACGAACATCTATACTCGTTACTAGGTGAGTTTTAGCTAGAGTACGCGCCACCATGTTTAAATTATCCATGCTGCCAAATAAGCCATGAATTAATACAAGGTTTTCGCCTTGGCCAGATTGTTTATAGTTTAGTCTTGGCATGAAAGTGATTAATTTTGTAAAAGGGTAAGAGGGCTATTTTATCATTACCTTTAAATATTGTGCAAAGTTTCAAAATTCTTTCTAGCGACTTGTTAGCAACCTAAGTATAATTATGCGCGACTTTTTTCTTTTGGGATCATAAATGAAAAACATCGAAATAGATGATGAAATTTATCAATATATAGTTAAAAACACAGAGCAAATAGGTGAAAGTGCCTCCTCAATATTACGTCGATTATTATCATTTAATCAGCAAATTATTGAACCAATGCCAGTAATTTCTGACAATAATAAAGAATCTATTGCAACTAAGGTTGAAATCAAAGGCGAAGAATTTAAAGCGGAAAATATTAACACTGAACAAGCCGAAAATTTGATTGCTCATGTAACTTCACCGACAACTGCTGATTATTTATTTAATTACATAAATAAAGAAGAATTAGCAATGCAACGTGGTGTTGTTGGCCGCTTTTTGCATATTTTAGCTGCGTTAAATCGTGTACATCCTGAAACCTTTGCAAGGGTGACTGAAATTAGAGGCAAAGGGCGTTTGTATTTTGCTAAAAATGCGGATGATCTTGAAGCAAGCGGCACTAGTACAAAACCTAAACAAATTTCGGAAAGTCAATTTTGGGTGATCACCAATACCAATACGACACGCAAAAAGATGATGCTAACAGATGTTGCATCCGAATTAGGTTATACCCAAGAAGATGCTGAAAAAATTCGAGAACTACTTTAATAACATTTAATGAACGCTCGTTTTAACGTGCAGACTAGGATATCAATCCTTAATTAAAAACATATAAAGAGAACTATGTTGACTCATTCACATACAAGTAGTGCACAATCAGCTGAAGTATTATCGGCACAATTACAACAAAATGGTGACTTTTTAGCGCAAACTCGTGCACATGAATATACAATGCCCGCGTATTCATTTACGTTAAGTAATGCGCCAAGCGGTAATAAGATTCAAGTAAAAGTGTTGGATACCGGCATAATTTGTTTTGAACCACTTGATATTCTTACTCGTAAAGATATTGTTTTATCTTCAGCTGTGCATGGTAACGAAACTGCGCCTATCGAAATTTGTTCAAGTTTAATTAAGCAACTCATTTTAGGCAAACTTGAACTCTGTGCCCGAGTATTATTTTTATTTGGTAATCCTGCTTCTATTAATATCGGACAGCGTTTTGTTGAAGAAAATTTAAATCGTTTATTTTCTGGTGGTCATTCAATTGATCAAGGTCAAGGCCCAGGATTAATTAATAAAGAACGTCATCGGGCTTTATTATTAGAAAATACCGTGACAGAATTTTTCGCACAAGGTGATAAATTATCAGCAAACCTTAATAATGCTCGTGAACGTTTCCATTACGATTTACATACCGCAATTCGTGGTTCTAAAAATGATAAATTTGCCGTATATCCCTTTAGACATGGTAAGCCTTGGGTAAAAGAACAGTTACAATTTATGCAGGCGTGTGGTGTAAACACTATTTTATTATCAAATTCACCAACAACAACTTTTAGTTATTTTTCGTCAAATAACTTTGACGCACATGCGTTTACGGTTGAATTAGGTAAAGTAAAACCATTTGGCGAAAATGATATGTCTAACTTTAGTGGTGTGAGTCAATCGCTAGCAAATTTAATTTCAGGGCAACCATTGTCATTAAAACCGTTTGATGAACAAGATTTTAATTTATTTAAAATTGATCGTGTTATAGATCGCCAACATCAAAACTTTGCTTTGCATTTTGCTGACGATGTTGAAAATTTCACTGATTTCCCTGTAGGTACTCTACTAGCTACTGATGGTGAACTTGAAATTAAAACAGAAAAAGAAGGCGAGGCTATTATCTTCCCCAATGCGAATGTTGCCATTGGCCAACGGGTATTATTAACGGTAGTACCCACTTCGTTATAAAACACTTCTTTTGCTAAGATCGACATGGATTAATTTGTAACCTTTTGAATTTATGTCGATTTCATCTCAGTATTCCTCTCCGTAATCGATTTTTTTTGAACGTATAAGTTACTTTTATTCTTCAGCTGTAAACATATTTGCTCACTCTGCGTAAATAGAAGCGATTCTTTTGCAATTTCTATTTGGCAAAATCTTGATTGTCAGTTTACGTAAAGGTAAAGTACGGCGATATTAATACAACAAGCTTTAGTTAAAATCGTCAATTATCATTCGTAAATTTAGCCTTGTTCTATACTGTTAACAGCTAAGTTTTTCGATAGTAAATAACCTTGAATTCACTTCATTTCAGCGAGTCTGTAATAGTGAGAATAAGGTTCATAATAAAGAGAACGCTATGAACTCGAACACACATGCTTATAAAAACGGTGAAGTCGTCCACAAACCGACCTTTATCGACGGACACTCTGTTGATATCCCTATTCTAAAAATATTACAACAAGACGGTAGCGTATACGACGGTGCTGAACTTCCTAACATAGATGAAGAACTTGCAATTAAGGTTTATAAAACTTTAGCCTTTCATCGTGTTTTAGATGAACGCATGGTAGCTGCACAGCGCCAAGGCCGATTAAGTTTTTACATGACAGCCTTAGGTGAAGAAGCGACAACCGTTGGTGGCGCAGCAGCGTTAGAGCCTCAAGATATGATCATGGGGCAATATCGAGAGCAAGGCGCTTTAATGTTTCGCGGTTTTCCTCTTGAACAATTTATGAATCAAATGTTTAGTAACGAAAATGATTTAGGTAAAGGGCGTCAAATGCCTATCCATTATGGTTCTAAAGAATTAAATTACATGACTATTTCTTCACCGTTAGGCACGCAAATTCCTCAAGCTTCTGGTTATGCCTACGGACAAAAATTACAAGGCTTAGATGCCGTAACTATTTGTTATTTTGGTGAAGGTGCAGCTTCAGAAGGCGATTTTCATGCGGGTTTAAATATGGCGGCTGTACATCAAGCGCCCGTTATTTTCTTTTGTCGTAATAATGGTTATGCCATTTCAACACCGTCAGACGAACAATTTAAAGGCAATGGTATTGCCTCTCGCGGTGTTGGTTATGGAATTAAATCAATACGTATAGATGGTAATGATATTTTAGCGGTAATGAAAGCGGTGCAATGGGCGCGTGAATATGCGTTGGCTGAAAGTGCACCGGTAATTATTGAAGCAATGTCGTACCGCTTAGGCGCACATTCTACTTCAGATGATCCATCAGGTTATCGTACTCGTGAAGAAGAAGCGGTTTGGCAAGCCAACGATCCAATTTTACGCATGAAAAACTGGCTATTAGCGCAAAAATGGTGGGATGAAACTCAAGATTCAAGCTTATTTGAAAAGTTACGCAATGATGTTTTAGCGGCAGTTAAAGTCGCTGAAAAAATTGCAAAACCCGCATTACGCGAACTAGTTACCGATGTTTATGCTGAAGTGCCCCAGCATATCGAAAAACAATATTCAGAATTAGTAGAACATATTAAACAATATCCTGATGCTTATCCGGTGACTTCAGGGAGACTAAAATAATGGCTCAAATGAACTTATTACAAGCGATAAATAATGCGCTTGATATTGCAATGGCTGAAAACGAAAGTACCTTATGTTTTGGTGAAGACGTTGGTTTTTTTGGTGGTGTATTTCGTGCGACCAGTGGCTTACAAGAAAAATACGGCAAAACACGTTGTTTTAATACGCCGTTAACCGAGCAGGGCATCATTGGTTTTGCTAATGGTTTAGCCGCGCAAGGCTCTCGTCCAATTGCTGAAATTCAATTTGCCGATTACATTTTTCCCGCGTTTGATCAAATTGTGAATGAATCAGCTAAATTCCGCTACCGCAGTGGTAACGAATTTAATGTCGGTAAATTAACAATTCGTACACCATACGGTGGAGGCATTGCCGGTGGTTTATATCATAGCCAATCGCCAGAAGCTTATTTTACCCAAACACCGGGATTAAAAGTGGTTGTGCCACGTAATCCGTATCAAGCAAAAGGTTTATTATTAGCGGCAATTCGTGATGATAATCCAGTGATTTTCTTTGAACCTAAACGCTTATACCGTGCTTCAATTGGCGAAGTACCAGAAGAAGATTATCAATTACCAATAGGTAAGGCTGATGTGGTTCAAACAGGTAGCGACATTACTTTACTTGCTTGGGGCGCGCAAATGGAAATTATGGAAAAAGCCAGCGAAATGGCCACCGAAGAAGGTATTTCGTGTGAAGTCATTGATTTACGTTCATTATTACCGTGGGATGTTGAAACTATTGCAAATTCGGTTAGTAAAACTGGCCGATTAATTATCAGTCATGAAGCACCTATCACCGGTGGTTTTGCAGGTGAAATAGCAACAACAATACAAAAAGAATGCTTTTTAAATTTAGAATCGCCAATTGAGCGTGTTTGTGGCTTAGATACTCCGTATCCGTTAGCCCAAGAAAAAGAATATGTTGCTGATCATCTTAAAGTGTTTGAAGCAATTAAACGCAGTGTTAATTTTTAATTAAACATTTTAAAGCGAATTTAATAAATAAGTGTTTAAAGACGTACTGAAAAGTGTTTTTAAAGCTTTTTATAGGAATGAAAAATGAGTATTGATTTTATTTTACCTGATATTGGCGAAGGTATTGTTGAATGTGAACTAGTTGAATGGCTAGTGAAAGAAGGCGATATAATCGCTGAAGATCAACCTGTTGCGGATGTAATGACCGACAAAGCATTAGTACAAATTCCGGCAATGCACTCAGGCAAAGTTGATAAACTTTATTATCAACAGGGAGATATTGCCAAAGTGCATGCACCATTATTTGCAATGACACCTGAAGGTCAGATTTCTGATACTGCAGTTGAAGCGAATTCAGTAGCGAGTGACGTTAATTCGTCAACCGAACAAGTTTCGACTTCATCAACAAATACCCCAACCACAGAAGATTTTATTCTGCCGGATATTGGCGAAGGTATTGTTGAATGCGAATTGGTTGAATGGTTAGTAAACGAAGGCGATGTTATTGAAGAAGATCAACCGGTTGCTGACGTTATGACCGACAAAGCGTTAGTGCAAATTCCCGCCATGCATGCAGGTATAATTACTAAACTTTATTATGCTAAAGGTGATATTGCCAAAGTACACGCGCCTTTATTTGCGATTGAAATAGCAGGAACTGCTACAGCAAGCGCACCAATAGCACAAGTAGCAACAGCCCAAACTATTGAAAGCAAAGCCGTAACTGAAACAACAAGAGCAAAAACAACTGTAAATGGCAAAGCATTGGCTAGCCCCGCAGTGCGACGTGTTGCTCGCGAACTAGAGGTAAATATTCATCAAGTAGCTGGAACAGGTAAAAAAGGCCGTGTTTATAAAGAAGACGTGGTTAATTTTGCTAATGGCGAACAAACAACGATTCCAGCAAACACTAATGCATCTTCATCTCAGTCTACACATAATGCTAATGTTGTTGAAAGTAACTCGCGTGTTGAACCTATTCGTGGCATTAAAGCGGTAATGGCTAAAGCGATGATGGACTCTGTTTCAACTATTCCGCATTTTACCTACTGTGAAGAAATAGATTTAACCGAGTTGATCAAGTTACGTACCGCGCTTAAAGAAGTTTATGCCAAGCAAGACATTAAATTAACGATGATGCCGTTTTTTATGAAAGCGATGTCGTTGGCGTTAAAAGAATTTCCTATAGTTAACAGTCAAGTTAATGCCGATTGTACCGAATTAACTTATTTTAGTGATCATAATATTGGTATGGCTGTCGATTCAAAAGTAGGTTTGTTAGTGCCTAATGTTAAACAAGTGCAAACTAAATCAATAATCGATTTAGCAAAAGATATTATGCGTTTAACCAATGACGCACGTAGTGGTAGAGTTGCAAGTGGCGATTTAAAAGGCGGCACTATTTCAATATCTAATATTGGCGCTATCGGCGGCACTGTAGCCACTCCGATTATTAGCAAGCCAGAGGCTGCAATAGTTGCGTTAGGCAAGTTACAAACATTGCCTCGTTTTAACGATAAAGGTGAAGTTGAAGCGCGTAAAATAATGCAAGTTAGCTGGTCTGGCGATCACCGTATTATAGACGGTGGCTCAATTGCACGTTTTTGTAACCTGTGGAAATCGTTCTTAGAGCAGCCAAGCAATATGCTCGTACATATGAGCTAAAATAAATAAACGTAGGCGGGATTTTACTCGCGTTCTTTGAGTTTACTCGCGAAAGAAATAAAGCGCGGCTGAAAGCCCCGCCTATAAAAATCCACAGCACCTTGTATGATTAATCACGTAGGCGGGAGTTTACTCGCGCTTTTTGAATTTATTCTCGCATTCGGAATTTTTTCATACTTAAAGGTAAATGCAATTCCAATAAGGGTAATTTCTAATATTGCTAGTTAATTTAGCGCGAAGGGGATTGGAAACTATATATCTTGCTTGATTAATCAGGTCTTTTTCATCTTTTATTTGATGATCGTAATAATCATCTTGCCAAATTTTTTCGACATGAGTTAGCTTCTTGAGTAAATGAGCTGTTCTACCTTTATAACGTTGAACAACCTGAGCTAAAGAATATTTATCCAACAACTGAAATTGCCAATGTAAATGATCCGGCATTAAAATATAACTGATCGTTTTTACCGCATTACAGCGATCTAAATTATAGAGTGCATTTATTGCCGTTTGTGCAACGTTAAAGGTGGTAAACAAAGGCATTCGATGGTATGTGACTGTTGTAATAACGTAATAATAAAATGGTTGAGATACACGTCCTTTTCTTAATGAATGTGATTTATGCATTGATCCGTCCTTGGTAAAATGATTATATTATCTATAGATTAAATTTATAGATTTTTCCAATATAAAAGCGCGAATAAATTCCCGCCTACGGTGTTTCTTTGATAAGCGTGAGTATACTTACATCTACGAAACCTCTAAATATTCTCCGTTATTTATACCATCTAAAGTCCATTTACCAATACTGTAGCGAATTAAACGCAAAGTCGGAAACCCAATATGTGCTGTCATACGACGTACCTGACGGTTTCTACCTTCATGTATAGTTATGCTCAACCACGTTGTTGGTATGTGAGCACGCTCGCGAATAGCGGGGATCCTTGGCCAAATATTAGGATCATTCATTATAGTAACTTTAGCAGGTAAAGTTATGCCATCTTTTAGCATTACCCCTTTGCGCAAAAGCGCTAAATCTTGGTCACATGGCAAACCTTCAACTTGTACCCAATAGGTTTTGTCTGTTTTTTGTTTAGGGTTGGCTAGTTGATGCTGTAATTTACCGTCGTTGGTTAATAACAGTAAACCTTCACTGTCTTTATCTAGTCGACCTGCGGCATAAACTGCAGGAATTGGGATGAAATCTTTAAGCGTTTTTCTATTACTATCATCAGTAAATTGACAAAGCACATCAAAAGGTTTGTTAAAAAGTAACACTTTACGAATAAAGTTTACTGGTCGTACCTTTGGAGACCGTTTAGCCTTAATGTGAGGTTTTTTATTGCCTCTAGCTTTGTTCGAGTATGCTGTCACGAAATATTGCCTAAAATGAAAGTGGTAAGAAAGTTTTCAGCTATTTTAAAGCACTTTGAATTCAGATAAAATGCGCGCGCATAAAATTTTTAAACAAAAATAATAGGTAAACAATTAACCTTTACCTATTTTAGGCCAAAAATTAGTTTGGTAAATAGCTTAGGAAAATTCATGACCAATAGTTCAGATAGCAAGTCAAAAATTATTTATACAATAACCGATGAAGCGCCAGCATTAGCGACTCAATCATTACTCCCTATTATTAAAGCATTTACGGCATCATCTGGCGTAGCCATTGAAACGCGTGATATTTCACTAGCAGGAAGAGTTATTGCTAGTTTTCCTAAATATTTAACCCCAGAGCAACGTATCAGTGATGATTTAGCTGAGTTGGGTGATTTAGCTAAACAACCAGAAGCAAATATTATCAAGTTGCCAAACATTAGTGCATCAGTACCACAGTTACATGCGGTTATTAAAGAGCTGCAAGGAAAGGGTTACCCAGTACCTAATTATCCTGAAGAGCCGCAAAATGAAGCTGAAAAATCAATTAAATATACTTACGATAAAATTAAAGGCAGTGCAGTAAATCCAGTATTACGTGAAGGTAATTCAGATCGTCGCGCGCCAGCTTCAGTAAAAGAATATGCACGTAATAATCCACATTCAATGGGGGCTTGGACAAGTGATTCTAAGTCGCACATTGCAAGTATGAGTCAAAACGATTTTTATGGCAGTGAGCAATCAGTTTGTGTAGAAAAAGCCACCGATATTAAAATTGAATTTACTAGCGAAGATGGTTCTGTTCAGTTATTAAAAGAGCATTTAACTTTATTAGATAAAGAAATAATTGATGCTTCCGTACTCAGTAAAAATGCCTTAGTTGAATTTTACGAACAAGAAATGGCTAATGCACAACAAGAAGATGTTTTATTATCTTTGCACTTAAAAGCAACCATGATGAAAGTGTCAGATCCAGTGATTTTTGGTTATGCGGTTAAAACTTATTATAAAGATGTTTTTGCCAAACATGCTGAAATTTTTGAGCAGTTAGGTGTTGATGCTAATAATGGTATTGGCGATGTATATAGTAAAATTCAACGTTTACCTGATGCTAAAAAAGCGGAAATAGAAGCAGATATTCAAGCAGTTTATAAATCACGTCCCGCTTTAGCTATGGTTGATTCAGACAAAGGCATTACCAATTTACACGTACCAAGCGATGTTATTGTCGATGCATCTATGCCAGCATGTATTCGCTCTTCAGGTAAAATGTGGGGCAGTGATGGTCAATTAAAAGATACTAAAGCAATGATCCCTGATCGTTGTTATGCCGGTGTTTATCAAGCAACTATTGACTTTTGTAAGCAACATGGCGCTTTTGATCCTACTACCATGGGCAGTGTGCCTAATGTGGGTTTAATGGCTCAAAAAGCTGAAGAATATGGCTCTCATGACAAAACATTTGTGATGAGTGCTAATGGTGTTGTTCGCGTGGTAGACACGAATAACAATATCTTGATGGAACTTAATGTTGAAGATGGCGATATTTTCCGTATGTGCCAAGCGAAAGACTTACCGATTCAAGATTGGGTAAAACTTGCTGTAAATCGCGCCAGAGCAACCAATCTTCCAGCAATATTTTGGTTAGATTCTGAACGTGCACATGACAGAGAAATGGTTAAAAAAGTTAATACTTATTTAGCCGATCATGATACCAGTGATCTTGAAATCCGTATTATGTCGCCTATAGAAGCTACTGATTTTTCATTAGCGCGGATTAAAGATGGTTTAGATACTATTTCAGTAACCGGTAATGTTTTACGCGATTATTTAACGGATTTATTTCCAATTTTAGAATTAGGCACTAGTGCTAAAATGCTTTCAGTTGTGCCTTTAATGGCGGGCGGCGGTTTATTTGAAACTGGTGCGGGAGGCTCTGCACCAAAACATGTTCAACAATTCCAAAAAGAAAACCATTTACGTTGGGATTCGTTAGGTGAATTTTTAGCATTAGCAGCTTCACTAGAGCATTTTAGTCAAAAGAATAGCAACGACAAAGCGCAAGTGTTAGCCGATACTTTAGATAAAGCAACAGGTAAATTTTTAGCGATGAACAAGTCACCTTCACGTAAAGTTGGTGAATTAGATAACCGAGGCAGTCATTTTTACTTAGCGATGTATTGGGCACAAGCGCTTGCTGAACAATCTGGCAACAGTGAATTACAAAATGCCTTTGTGAGTGTTGCCGATGCCTTAGTAAAAAATGAAGCAAAAATAGTTGAAGAATTAAATAGTGTACAAGGCGCACCAGCTGAAATGGACGGTTACTATATTGCTACCGACTCTATTGTTGCTAAATCAATGCGTCCTAGCGATACCTTAAATTCAGTTTTAGCTTTATTACTTTAACTTTTTGTTATTAATCGAAGCCATTAAACCTTGTCTATTTATTTAGGCAAGGTTTTAAGCTGAAGATTTAATTTTATTTATTTTTGTGTTATTTAACAGCTTAAGCAATATTTCAGCGTTTATAGGTTGTGGTTTACTGAAATAATATCCTTGTATTTCGTCACATTGTTGTGATTTTAAATATGCTAATTGTTCTTTATTTTCAACGCCTTCCGCTATTACTAATAAACCTAAACCATGCGCTAAATTAATCATTGAATTAACTAAAGCATCATCTTTTGTCGAACTGAGAAGATCATCGACAAACGATTTATCAATTTTTAATTTATCAATGGGGAAATGTTTCAAATAGGCCATTGATGAATAACCTGTACCAAAATCATCAATAGAAAGTTGAATGCCAATATTGCGCAATTTATTCATGGTGTTTATGGTTTGATCAACATTTTCCATCAACATGCTTTCGGTTAATTCTAATTCTAATGCGTTTGCTGGCATACCTGTCCGTTGAAGTATTTCTTGTACAATAAATTCAAGATCTTGATCAAAAAATTGGCGAGCGGATAAATTAACTGCAATATGATTAAGCTTAAATCCTTGCTCCTGCCATGCTATGTATTGTTTACAAGCCTCTTCTAATACCCAATTACCGATAGGTACTATTAAGCCACTTTCTTCAGCTATGGGAATAAAAAAATCAGGTGGGAGCATACCTTTTTGTGGATGTTGCCAACGTAATAGTGCTTCACAGCCGATAAATTGATTATTATTTAATTGCATTTGAGGTTGGTAGTAAATTTCAAATTGTTGGTTCTTCAAAGCAACTCTTAATTCATGTTCAATTTCAACTCGTTGTTGAGCTTCAATATTCATTATTGAAGTAAATCGTTTTATTTGATTCCGTCCTTCATCCTTGGCTACATACATGGCAATATCGGCATTTTTCAACAGCTCTTTTACATTGTTTGCATCTTCAGGAAAAGTGCAATAACCAATACTTGCAGAAATAACCGTTTCATGAGAATTTAAAATGAACGGAAAAGATAATTCTTGCAGTATATTGGTGGCATAATTTTCGAGGTCAGTTATTGAACCATAATTTTTAATTAATAAGACAAAATCATCACCACCAAAGCGTGACAATATGTTGTTTTTATCCGTAAGTTTCTCTAAACGTTCAGCAATTTTTATTAATAGTAAATCACCGGTTGAATGCCCTGAAGAGTCATTAATTAACTTGAAATGATCAATATCAAGGAATAGTAACGCTAAAGAAAATGGTTCTTTAGGGGCTGTTTCTAATATTTGATTAAACTGTTTTATAAATGAAGTACGGTTAGGTAAGCCAGTTAAAATATCAAAATGAGCTAGTTGAAAAATTTGTTCTTTGTCAGCTTTCTTTTTACCAATGTCACTAAATACACTGATGTATTGTATTATTTTCCCTTTTTCATCCTTTACTGCAGTGATAGTTTGCCAACATGGAAAAATTTCTCCGCTTTTGCGTTTATCCCAAATTTCGCCTTGCCAAGCACCATTATCAAGTAATGATTGCCAAACTTTTTTATAAAAAGATATGGAGTGTTTTCCTGAATTTAATAACCGTGGTGATTTTCCTAACGCTTCTTGAGTTGAATATCCGGTGACTTTACAAAAAGCTGGGTTAACACGTAAAATTCTTTTTTGAGCGTTATAAATAACAATGGCTTCTACAGTTTTATTAAATACACTTGCAGCCAATTGCAACTCTTGCTTGATGTTATGTCGCTCTATTTCATGGCTAACTTGTTTTGCTATTACTTTCAGGACAGGTTTAATCCATGTTTGGAGGATCATCGCTTTAGTATCCATTACCACGACTAAACCGATCATTTCATTGTTAGGTGAAATGATTGGCGCGCCAAAGTAACTTTCAATCGCCATATCTACTAACAACTTATCCTCTGGGTAAAGTTGGGCAACATCAAAAGGTACTAATTCTAGATTTAAATTCAGTACATCCTGACACGGAGTTCCTTTTAATTGGTAGGTGAAATTATCTACGTGTTGATCGCCAGCACAAACTGATATTGTTCTTACTGAATTTTTTTGTTCATTTTCAAAAATACCAATGAAGGCAAAATGGGTATCATAAATTTGTGTAAGTGTGCTTGTAACTGATTGAAAATAATCTTGATTAGAGGGGAGGGAGGAGGCAACTAAGAGTTTTTTTATTAATTCATTATAATGTTGTCGATGATTAATCTCTGTCGTTAGTCTGCTATTTGCGTTTGATAAATCAATAGTTCTTTTGGCTATTAAATTTTCCTGTTCATTATAAGTATTATTAAGCTTAATCGATATTTGTTTTGTTTCATCAATACTTGCTGCAAGCGTTAGCGCAGTTATTAATATAATTACCATAAAAAGTTGCAGTAATAATAACGATTCAGTGATGTTTACCATAACAAAGGGACCTTGCCCTTGTAATGTGCTGTAAACCGATATAAGTGTGTAAAAAAGTACGATGCTGGTAGCGCCACGTTGATAAAATCGTAACGACGCCCAAACAATAGTCGGTAATAACAATACAGAAAAACCATAATGAGCTTGATTTATATTATCCCAATGATGAAAAACAAAATATGTGCTAGTAAAACTGAATAATAACAAGGCAATAAGTTCATAAAACTTTCGTTCATTGAAGCTATAACTAGTTTGATAAAAAAAGGTTAATATCAAAGAGCCAAATACTAATCCACCTACGGCATCTCCCAGCCACCAAGTTATCCATAACCCCGTAAAATTTTCTACGGTTATAATGTCGCTTAATAGAAGAACAAATACACCAATAGAAGCGCTAATGGTGGTACAAATTACGGTAATTGCTGTGAAAGATAGTGTTGATTTTATTGAACTAAAGGGATACTGATGAATCACCTTTAAAATAATAAAACTTGCCAGTGCAGCTTCTGCGGTATTCCCGACTCCAATAAAGGTTGCAGAAATCAGGGGGATATTTGTGGTTAAATTTACAGCTAAAGCACTAATAAAAATGGCAGGTAAAAGTTTATAGCCATAGTATAAAACTACTGCTATAGCCAAACCTGTGGGTGGCCAAATAGGGCTAGTATTTGCTTGCTCAAAAGCAAAAAAAAGGCCTAATTTTGCAAAAAGAAAATAAGATATCGCAACAATAAAAGAAAGCCCTAGTGTTTTGAAACTAGTCATGCATTTGTTTTCCTGAGACTAAATTACGATTTTTAGACGGTGTAAAGACGTTATATAAAGTTTAGCAGTACTTTGGTATTTTTCATTAAAATCTAGATAATATTGATTTGTGCTATTTTTAAAGGGCGTTCTATACAAAATATAGGATTAAAGAATGCGTTTTTTAACAACATGCATTACCTTAATGAATATTCATTATAACTGTTAGGTGATTAGTGTATTTGCTCTTTTTGCTTTAGCTTAAGTAAACGCTATTATTAATTTTTACCCGTATGATTAGGAGATACTCATGTCAAATACTGTTTCTGTACCTGAAAGTGGACAAAAAATCACTATTGTAAATGATCAGCTAAAAGTACCTAACAATCCTATTATTCCTTATATTGAAGGGGACGGTATTGGTATTGATGTAACACCAGTAATGATTAATGTTGTTAATGCCGCGGTGAATAAAGCCTATGCAGGCGATAAAAAAATTGCTTGGATGGAAGTTTATGCAGGTGAAAAAGCAACACAAATTTATGACAGTGAAACTTGGTTACCAGAAGAAACTATAGAATTATTTAAAGAATATAAAGTTGGCATTAAAGGACCATTAACCACACCGGTTGGCGGTGGCATTCGTTCATTAAATGTTGCTTTACGCCAAATATTAGATTTATATGTTTGCCAACGGCCTGTGCAATGGTTTACTGGAGTGCCAAGTCCCGTTAAAAATCCTGCAGCGGTAGATATGGTTATTTTTCGAGAAAATTCTGAAGATATATATGCTGGTATCGAATACAAAGCGGGTACTTCTGCGGCGAAAAAAGTTATTAACTTTTTAACTCAAGAAATGGGCGCGACTAAAATTCGTTTTCTTGATGATTGTGGTATTGGTATTAAACCTGTATCAAAAGAGGGCAGTCAACGCTTAGTACGCAAAGCAATTCAATATGCCATTGACAATGATCGCAGTTCGGTAACGATAGTACACAAAGGCAATATTATGAAATTTACCGAAGGTGCCTTTAAAGACTGGGGCTATGAAGTAGCGCGCGACGAGTTTGGTGCCGAGTTAATAGATGGCGGCCCGTGGTGTAGTTTTAGTAATCCAAATAATGGTAAAGAAATTGTTGTGAAAGACGTTATTGCCGATGCTATGTTACAACAGATATTATTACGCCCAGCTGAGTATAGCGTTATTGCCACGTTAAATTTAAACGGTGATTACATTTCAGATGCTTTAGCAGCACAAGTGGGTGGTATTGGTATTGCTCCGGGCGCTAATTTAAGTGACGATATTGCTATTTTTGAAGCAACTCATGGCACTGCACCTAAATATGCTGGGCAAAATAAAGTGAACCCTGGTTCGGTGATTTTATCAGCCGAGATGATGTTACGTCATATGGGCTGGCTTGAGGCTGCAGATTTATTGTTAAAAGGTATGGCGGGTGCGATTGAAGCAAAAACGGTTACTTACGATTTTGAACGTTTAATGGATGATGCCACCTTAGTAACTTGTTCAGAATTTGGTGATTGTATTATAGAAAATATGTAATGGCGTTCTTAATGGATTAAAATTTAAATGGCTCAATATTGTTATTGAGCCTTTTTTTTATGCTTGAATATTTGTTAACAGTTTATCTAAACTACTATTTAAGTGAACTATTTCATCAATAGACAAGCCTGTTTTAGCGAACATTTTGGCCGGAACACATTCAGCCTTTTCTTTAAGTTTGATGCCATTTTGAGTTAATAGTATTTCTACAACTCGTTCATCAATATCGCTACGTTTACGTGTAATTAACGCCATTTTTTCCATGCGTTTTAATAATGGCGATAATGTACCTGAATCTAAATCAAGCTGCTTACCTAACAATTTAATTGAAATAGCTGTTGGCTGTTGCCATAAAGCCAACATCACTAAATATTGTGGATAGGTTAAGCCTAAATCAGTCAATAACGGGGCATACAAACGATTCATCGCTTTGTTTAAATTGTACAAGCGAAAACATAATTGGTTTTCTAATTTTAAATGTTCACTCATTTATAAACCTATTAACTTTGCGGTCATCCTGACGCAAGTCCGGATCATATTAAATAATTTAACGTTGGCAATGGATTATAAAACGTTTTCAATATCACTAACCAATGCTTCAGGTTTCACCGTTGGCGCAAAACGTTTGATTACTTCTCCATTTTTGTTGACTAAAAATTTAGTGAAATTCCATTTTATACCCTTGCTGCCTAAAATGCCGGGTGCTTGTGTTTTTAAAAAATCATACAGTGGGTGGGTATTATCGCCATTCACTTCAATTTTACTAAAAAGAGGAAAGGAGATGTTAAAGCGTAAATCGCAAAAGCTTTTAATTTTTTCATCACTTCCTTTTTCCTGCTTACCAAATTGATTGCAGGGGAAAGCTAAAACCTCAAGCCCTTGATCTTGGTATTTTTCATATAAAGCCTGTAATCCTTGGTATTGAGGGGTAAAGCCACAATCACTTGCAGTGTTAACAATTAAAAGTGTTTTACCTTTATATTGTTCCATAGGAAGTGTTTCACCAAGGTTATTATTAACGTTAATTTGATAAATTGAATCAGACATAAAGCTCTCACTAATTGATTTAAAATGAACACAGAAGGTATTATACGTAAAATTAGATTGTACACAACCTAATTGTGCGCTATTTATTTAAAAGCAACAATAAAATCAAATAGACTATCGCAACTAAAAACGATCGCTTAAAATAAGCTAACATTTTTATTCATCGGAGTTACTAATGACAAAAGTTGCATTTATTGGTTTAGGCGTAATGGGTTATCCCATGGCAGGGCATTTACAAAAAGCAGGTTTTGAGGTTTGTGTTTATAATCGCACAACTACTAAAGCACAGCAATGGCAGCAAGAGTTTGGTGGCCGTTATGCTGAAACTCCCGCGCAAGCTGCACAAAATTGTGAGATTGTTTTTTGCTGTGTTGGCAACGATGATGATGTTCGCCAAGTAGTATTGGGTGATCAAGGTATTTTTGCGGGCATGAGTGAAAACACTATTTTAGTCGATCATACTACTGCGTCCGCTGAAATAGCGCGTGAATTAAATAGTATTGCTAAAACGCAAAATAAGCACTTTTTAGATGCACCCGTATCAGGCGGACAAGCCGGCGCTGAAAAGGGTCAATTAACTATTATGGTTGGTGGTGAGTCAGCGGTTTTTGACATTGCACAACCAGTGATGGCCGCTTTTGCAAAATTTAGTCAGTTAATGGGCGCTGCGGGCAGTGGACAATTAGCCAAAATGGTTAATCAAATTTGTATAGCTGGCGTAGTACAGGGGTTAGCCGAAGCCTTTAATTTTGCCGAAAAAGCAGGGCTTGATAGTGAGGCATTAGTGCAAACTATTGCTAAAGGTGCGGCAGGTTCATGGCAAATGGAAAACCGTTATAAAACAATGTTTGCGGGTGAATACGATTTTGGCTTTGCGGTAGATTGGATGCGCAAAGATTTAGGTATTGCTTTTGCTGAGGCAGAAAAAAATGGCTCGTCATTACCTATGACTAAAATGGTCGACGGTTTTTATCAAGAAATTCAAGAAAATGGCGGTAACCGCTGGGATACATCTAGCTTGATATCACGGTTTAAAAATAAAGATTAAAAGACTAGTTTTAACATCTATGGTTATTACTCAACGATAGATGTTGAAACAATTTTAGTATGGTTGTATTTGAAAAATTCAAAATTCAGCCGTCATGTTTTTTTGTGATTCTTTTTATTGTTTCGCTATGATCATGTTACTGTTACTCAGAGGTTTTATAATCCTACAATTCAATATTTTTGTCATCCTGACGTAGGTCAGGATCTAGATATAACAGTTTCCTTCAATTTTTTAACCATACCATTAACTTGCTGTTGCTCAGCGGCAGATAATTTCCCATAAAAACGTGGATACGACCAGCCATAACCCCAGCGAAAACTTGTCGGTAAATAAGGCGTGCCACCAACGCGAACACCAGTAAGCATTAATTTAGCTATGTGGGGTTTGCCGACTTTAGCGACACATTTTTTTAACGCTTTGTCTGAAGCTAGTCGTTGCTCTTTTGTACCGCCTTGCCAGTAAGCAAAATCATGCTTTTTACAACAACCAAACCATAAGTTGTTTTGTGTTAGAGTGCCATCAGGAAAAGCACTACAACCATCACTAGTAAAAGGCTTTATTGTGTCGGCATTGGCAGTACTTGAAAAACATATCAAAAACGTAAGGATAACTAAACTAACTGTTTTCATTTGCTATCCTTGTACATACTCATACAAAGCTTTTAAAACTATCATTTTCGCTTTGTTGCCTTCTTGTTCGCCGTCTAACTCATGCGCTAAATTTTCAATTTTCATCATAAATTCATCAATACTTAAAATACCTTTACCGCCATTTTGTAATTTGTTTTGGCAATAACTCTGCCATTGCTGTTGTTCATTAGTGCTCAATGTATTCGGATAGTTTCTCGCGCGATACCTAAATAATAATATGGGTAAGCGTGCATCTTGAAAATTAAATTGATGATTCGATAATTGCTCAGGTGTTAAGCTGTGTAAGATCTCCATTTGCGCCTTATCACTTGGACTGAAAAAACTACCTGAATATAGCGCCTGTTCAGGATCGATTTTTTCATCACTATCGTAATTATCAACAAATACTTCACTTAATTTATCGCGTAAACCCGTATGTGCTTTTAGCTGCTTTAAATTGTCTAAGCATAGCTCACGTGGTATGGCTAAACGCTCGGCATTTTCAGGTAAGAGTGTTTTAGCGGGGGCAATAACCGGACACTTATTAATATGAATGAGTTTTAGTGGAATAGGTTTTTCGTCAGGTGCTAAATCATCATGGCGAGTATATAAACGAGCTTTAATTTCATCGGGGGAAAGCGTAAACAAAGGCTCTGGATCTTGCGCTAAATCAATCGCAATCACTGCATTTTTATTACTTGGATGATAACTAATCGGGGCAAACCAACTAGTGCAACCATGTAAAGAGGATATTTTTGAAGAAGTGTGAACGATTGGCGTCATGTTGTAAACATCAATTAACTCAGCGACTTGTTTTTTGTTTTTTAAATTAAAAATAAACTCATAAAGCTTTGGCTGTTTTTCTTTAATCAATTTTGCCATCGCAATAGTTGCATAGACATCGCTCATCGCATCATGCGCGGCCTCGTGACTAATGTCATTTGCTTTGGTCAGTAATTCTAAACGAAAACTAACCACCTGTTCACCATCACGTTCAACGGTTGGCCAATTAATCCCTTCAGGGCGTAGCGCATAACAAGCACGTACCATATCTATAATATCCCAGCGGCTATTTCCATGTTGCCATTCACGGGCATAGGCATCATAAAAATTACGATATAAAAGATAACGGGTAACTTCATCATCAAAGCGTATGTTGTTATATCCAGCCACACAGGTATTGGGCTGTGAAAATAAAGTATGAATTCGTTTGGCAAACTCAGCTTCCGATAAACCTTGCTGTTTTGCTTTTTGAGGCGTAATACCTGTTACCAAACACGCTTCTGGTTGCGGCAAGTAATCAACGGGCGGCGAGCAATAAAACATTTCAGGCTCACCCACAATATTTAAGTCGAGATCGGTACGAATACCAGCAAACTGAGAAGGTTTATCAACTTTTGGGGAAATACCCCATGTTTCAAAGTCGTGCCACAAAATTGTAGGTTGGTTATTAATGTTCATTAGCTTCCATTACTCCATACCGAATGTTTATTTTTTCTTTTAATATCAGTATTTTTTGTTAAATTCATTTCCATTAATGTTCACTACTATTTTTTATAGCTAATTGTAAGGTGTGCATCGCAATGTGCATCATAAAAGTGTAAGCTGTGCCCATAGACGGATCGTATTATATTTAGGTTTTGTTATGTCATTAAGCGATAGTAAACTCAGAAACATAAAAGCACCTTACTCTGGCAAAAGAGAAATTGCCGACCGTGATGGCTTGACCGCAAGGATCACAGCTAACGCAATAATTACGTTCAATTATCGCTTTAGATGGCAAGGTAAGCAACAACGAATTAAAATTGGTCGTTATCCTGATATTAAATTGGCTGATGCTAGAATTAAAGCTGGTGAATATCGTCAAGCTTTAATAGATGGTTTTGATCCTAGAAGTTATGCTGTCAGGGAAAAAAATGGACGACTATTAGGTGAGTTGTGTGATGATTTTATGAATATTTATGCTTATCAAGAATTATCGCCTAGAACGATTGTTCTGTATAAATCCTTCATAAAAATATATATAAAGCCCAATGAAAGCATTGATGTAGAACGCTACAAGTACACTGATTGGATAAGGTTTTTTGATGTAATTAGAAAAGCAACATCGCCTGGTAATGCAGGTAGTATATTAAAGAGAGTTAAAACTGTAGTACGTTGGTCTAAATCAAGAGGAGAGATATCTAATTCACACTGCCTTGATATACCAATTAAAGCAATAGGTGCTCATCAGAATAGAAGAGATCGCGTCTTAGAATGGTCTGAAGTGGCGGGTCTTTGGCGACAAATTGAATCAAGTAAAGCTACACCGAAGTGTAAAATATGTGTTCAATTATTACTATTAACTGGCGCTAGAAATAGTGAAATTAGAGAGGCTTGTCGTTCTGAGTTTGACTTAGAAAATGCATTATGGATTTTACCCAAAAAAAGGTCTAAAACCAAAAAGGCTATAAGACGACCATTAAGCACCCAATCAATAGAACTGATCAAAGTACTAGATTTAATTTACGGATCAAACCGGACATATTTGATAGAAGGTGATAAAAAAGGTGCTCCCTTAACAGCAACCGCCATTAACCGTTTTGTTAAACGAATGAATAATCATCTGAAATATGAACCTTTTGTGCCTCATGATTTTAGGCGAACAATCTCTACACGTTTAAGTGAAAATAAGGTTATGCCGCATGTCACTGAAAAAATGTTAGGTCACGAATTAGGCGGTATCATGGCTATCTATAATAAGCATGACTGGATTGATGAACAATGCGATGCTTACCAGTTATATTGGGAACTTATTAAAATTAATTTACACAAGTGATATTATAGTAAAGGACTTTATTATATTTATTTCCTTCAACCATCGATCCGCAAAAGCATGTTAATACTGAAACAGTGAATAAAGTTTTAAGACGCATAGGTTATCAAAACAGACTGGTAGCGCATGGCTTTAGAGCATTAGCCAGTACTACTTTAAATGAACAAGAATTTAACTCTGATGTGATTGAAGCAGCCCTAGCTCATGTTGATCAAAATGAAGTACGTAAAGCTTATAATAGAGCTGAATATTTAGATAATCGGCGAGCACTCATGTGCTGGTGGTCAGATCATATTGTGAAATGCTCTATTGGGAATATGAGTGTTATTAATTAATCGCTAAAATTTGGAGTGGTCAAGTTTAAGTGTGGTTCGATGATGATGCACAGATCAAGTTTGAGCTGTAGTAGCTCATATCTGATCATATATGCTTGGTGAATAGGTTTATATTACATCTGACAGGCAGCATTTAGCAAAAACCGTCACTTATGTTAAATATTAAATTGGCCGCAGCGGTCATTGGCTTAACTATCCTAAACACGAAAGTTATTAAATTAAACGCTGTACTATTTACTTATGTTATTAGAATGAGGACAATATAATTTAAAGGAAGTAGCAGGAGCAGTATTACCATGAATGGTGAATCCACGTATAAGCCAAATTTTACCGCAGTTGATGCTGAACAAATATCAGAGTCTAAAGTAGAATTAAAAAAGAACAAAAAATTAAATGAAAATACTGACTTTGCGTTTAGCCCAAGTGAAGTTAGTTTAATTCAAAATAAGCGTCATAAACTTAGAATATTCGACCCAGAAGGCATTTATACCTTTAAACATATTGAGATTGGTTATTTTCAGTCCTTCATACATACAATTAGCCTGTTAATCTCATTATTTTTAATCATCGGTTTTTATTACTTAGTTATCACTGGTGCACAACAATTCATTACTGGTATTGGAAGAGTCAGCGATCTCAATGTGCTAGATAAACTATGTATGGCTTTCATCGCTCTTTATGGGTTTTTCAAAATAAAGAAAATTTTCAACACAAAGGTCACTAACTTTGATAAACGGTATCAAATAGCACTATGTGCTAACTCTCTTAACCGTATTGTTCTGAATTATTTGAAATTAATATTTTTTTTCTTAGCGATTGTACTTCCGATTAGACAAGTCCAATACCCTGAGAAAACGGTAAGTGCTGCTTTAAATATTTTTGAAAATGGGGTGTTTGCTGACTCAGTTTCAATTATTACTTGGTTTATCTCCATCATAATTGTCGTTAAAGCATTTACATATTGTGGCAAAGGTGAAGTAAAATGAAGTATTTAATTGGATTAATCCTTTGTTCAATGCTCCAAGTATGTCTTGCAAAAGAATCGTTACCAAAAGATTGTTCACACCTACAAAATGCTACCGAAGCAGATTTTGTACTATTTAGTAAAAAAGAGTTTATTGAGCTTGGTGAGTGTTTAGCTGTTAGTTTTATTAAGAAAAGCGTCCCATTAAACGTAATCGAATCTTGTAGTGAAGTGGATGAAGATAGAAGAAATATACTCGGTATCTTTTCGCTTTCTAAATTTGAAGCGATTTTAATTGGTCAATGTGTTGGGGCTATTAATTATATCTATCAACATTACGACAATGAACCCGTATCAACTTATAGCTATCGAAGTCGTCAAACTAAGAGGTATCAATGCATCAGGGGACTTCAGGCTGTCGATATTCTAAGGAAAAGCACAGCTAAATCATATAGCCGAACAAAGCTTAGAGATCTACTTTGTAGTGGAGGGTAATTTATGTCGCTTGAAATAGAACCGTTATCTTTTTTAGAAATTGCTCGTCGTGAGCTAAGTTATGACTTCAAGAGTAAAGACCAATTACCTGAGCCTATTAGAGGTTGTTTAAATACAATTTTTACTAAAAAAGCGAATGCGAATTTTTACCGTCCAAAAGCGATCAATGAAAAAGTAATCGGTCAAAAACAAAATAAGCATCCGATTAAGCTGGGTAAAAAGGACTTTGTTTATAATGTGTTAGTTATGTTAGCGCCGACGTAAATCCGCCACTATTTGCCGCATAATTATTTTCCGATCAGAAGGCTCTATTGCCAATTTTCAGCACTAATGAGATCAATCGCTAAAATGGCAGTTCATCATTGAAAGGGTCGTTTTCTTCCTCTAGGAATTTTTCTGTCGCTATTTCTTGATGCATTTTAACAATATCTTCACCATAGCTTTGCCAAATTGATGATTGTAATTCACCCAGTAGTTGATAAATATCGTCAGCTTGCTCAGTTGTCCAGTGAGTCACAAGTTTTATCGTTTTCATTTTACTTCCCTTTTGTTACTGCGCTTGCCTGTTTTATTGATTCGGCGTTTACTGGCTTGCTCTTTCGCTTCTTTCATTCGATAGGAGTCGCCTTCAATGGCTAGCACTTCGCTATGATGTACAAGGCGGTCGATAAGTGAGACCACGCAGGCAGCATTTGGGAATACTTCATTCCATTCACTAAAGGGACGATTGGTGGTAACGATAGTTGCGTTTTTTTCATAGCGTCGATTGATGATTTCAAACAATAGGTCGGCATGGCGGTTGCTGTAAGAGAGGTAGCCGACTTCATCTATGATCAGTAATGTAGGTTTGGCATAATGGGCTAATCGACGGCGAAGGGCGTTATCTCCGTCTTGTGCGGCAAGCTCGTTGAGCATATTAGCGGCACTGGTAAAGATGACCGTATGTCCTTGCATCACCGCTTGATAACCAATATTTTGCGCGATAGTTGATTTACCCACACCATTACTGCCAATAATGATGGGATTCATGTTTTCCACTAAAAAATCAAGCTGCATCCATTGGTGTACGCAGGGTTGATCTATCTTGTTTGGCCATTGCCAGTCAAATTCAGTGAGTGGCTTAAATCGCCCCAGTTTTGCGCTACTTAATCGCCGCTCTAGTGAGCGTTGTTTGCGTGTGGTTTGCTCCCACCCTAGCCATTGTGCGAGTACTGGCTGTTGTTCGTCAGTTATCTCGTGCCAATGCTCAAGCAAGCCATGTAGTTTTAGTTCACTTGCTTGTTGTTTAAGTTGTACTTGGTCAATCATCATTTCCTCCTAAGCCATCGTAATCACTTAACTTGGCCGCTTTTACGGTAATATTTTTCACTTTATCGGGAACACTTACCGCAATCGGCGGTGGTTGGTGACGCAGTTCGCGGCGTTGCTCTAATATTTGCTCGACGGCTTCGGGGTTGGGCGACTGTTGCTTGAGTGCTTCTTCAAGTGACGCATGTAACTCACCGCGGCCATAATAATCAAGGAATTGATTAAGACGAGTCGTGGTACCTTTAAGTGGGTAACCTCGCGCAAGGCTTTGCTGTAAAAAAGGCTCACTTAAGTCAGAAGCCTGTGCTAATCGGTCTTGACCGCGTTGCATACTTGCCTTATGTTTTGCCAACCATAAAGCATTCACATGCGCTTCGTTTTCAATTTGTTCACCTTTGCTAAAGCTACGCGGATGCTCTGCGATAAGTTGAACACCATCAATAAGTCGTACCCTTGTTAAACTGGCACTGACCGTTAATGATTTTTGTACTTGTTGGTGTGGTACAGAGTAATCATTTAAATCAAAGCGAATATAAGGTGTTTTATGTGCCGTCACCGTTTTACGTTCGTCAGTGTTAAAAGGATTATCAGGTAAAGCCAATAAACTTGATTGCTCTTGGGTAAAAGCTTCCCTAACGGTGAGTTCATTATTTTCAGGGCATTTTCTATCACTACTTAACCCATTACACCATTGGTTTGCTTGACTATTTAGTTCATCAAGTGAGTTAAAATGGCGACCCGCAAAGAAGTTATCACGAATGTAACGAATGGCACGTTCAACACGACCTTTCTCATTTCCTCGTGCTGGGGCTGCGGCTTTTGGCTCGAAGTGGTAGTGACTCGACAAGTCTAGCAAGGTGGGATTAAATCGTATGACGGCTCCTTGACGTTCGAGCACCGCTGATTTTAAATTATCATAGAGACAAATTCTTGGTAAACCTTGCCATGCGTTGAATGCCGCCACATGACCCCGTAAAAAGTTTTCCATCTGTTGGTTAAGATAGAATTGCAAAAATATCTTACGTGACCAACTGAGCACCATCACAAATGCCATTAGAGGACGTTTTGCTTTACCTATTTGAATGTGACCAAAATGCCCCCAATCTACTTGGCCTTGCTCACCGGGTAAGGTCTTCAAGCGCAAATAGGCTTCAGGTAACTTGCGTGGTCTTAACTCACTAATGCGTTGCCGAAATTGACTAGGCCCGCCTTTAAAACCACGCTGCTTTGCCATTTCATACAGCCTTACTGCACTGAGTGTTGGGAACTCATTCAAGGTTTCAATAATAAAGGGCAAGTAGGGGTCAATAATAGAGACACGACGCGTTCGTTCAATTTTAGGTAAACCTGCCTGAGATAATAGACGATCAACGACGCTGTGATGTACACCAAGCTGTTTAGCGATGGTACCTACGCGCCATTTTTCGACAAAATGATAGCGCAGTATTTTTGCCTCAAGTGTTTGATCTATTGCCATGCTAACCTTCTCACTCATTGAGTTAAGCCACTAATAGCGTAAATTATCCTTAGTGAACTGATAACGTAAAAAGTCATCTCGTAAAAAAGGGCTGCAAACCTCGCCGCAATGATGACAGCGCATCGTTTTTTCATATTTGGGTGGGGTTGCCACCTTTTTATCAGAAATTAATCGCTTCACCAGTACATCATGAAGCGTAATTTTGAGGGAAGAGTGATGCGTTACTTTTTGCTTTATTTTACAGCGATAGCGTTGTTGACGAGCCGCATTATTGAAACGACCACGGCGCGTTGCTTGGTATTTTCTCCCCGCCCGTTGTTGTGAGTCTTTTCGCGCTTTTTTGCTACAGCCATTGGCACAATAACGCTGGCCATGATCACAATGGTGACAAATGATCACTAACGTATGGCAGCGCAGGCATTGATATTTACGACTTGAAGTTTGCATCGGCATAAAAGGTCGATGAGGGCTGGATTTATGCCCAAAATATGCAACACTTAATGGGTCGTGCACCTGCACGGTTTTATTGGGTATGACGTCAAACTCGACGGCTAATCTAGGAAGGCGTCATACCGTTCTCATCGACATTTCTTGTTATAGCTTCCAAGTACTAACTTTGCCTGTTTATTGATTTTTTATTGCTCAAAATCCCTATTGATCGAGATCATTTGAGCAGATAGATTTTTTGGAGAAAAGATCTGTTTATTGTTAAATTCGGCAAATAGTGGCGGTTTTAGAGTGGTGTTTACAAGTTATTTGGTATTTGTTTAATAGTGACACTGGTAAAACTAAAAGCCTTCTTCAGGAATATGCAAAATTAGGTATATGTAATGAAGCATTAAATGAACTAATTGAGCTAACAAAAAAGCAATATTTAGAGTTTTTCTGTCTTGGCATTGTAAGAGAGAACGTGCAACAGATAATTGAATGCTTAAAATCACCTGACTTTGATCTATTCACGAAAAAGCTACCATCACCATTCTCATCTTACAAAACTGGCAGGAGTGATATTAGCCCTATGTTGGTAATTTACTCTGAAGATATTCCTTGGGAAAGCTATATGACGCAATATCAACTTGCTGAAGATTTCTTTGAGAATAAAAACTATGCGAAGGCTAAGGAAACACTGCTAGATTTAGAAGCTATCGCTGTAATTAGGCTTCCTGTCATTGAAGCGCTAAACAAGAAAATTAATGCCGTAGAGCTTGAAACTAAAGAAGCTTGGGACTATTTACAAACTATTTTAAATTAACTGTTGTTTGTGCGCAGCACAAAATGATGATAGCTCCACTGACTTAAATGGAGCTACTTATGAAAACAATTCACTTACTGTTTAGTAATTTCCCATCATCAGATGGAGATAAATATATTCAAAAAGCATTATTTATTGAGCACGGATTAGATTCGGGCTTAGAATACCAAAAACTAGGAGGTAAAAAGCTTAATCTAGCTAAGCACCTGATACGTTTTAAGCTTGGTCATTACCGTTTAATTTTCAAATTTACCAATACTGGCTTTGCTCTTGAAGCATTGATACAACGAAAGAGCCTTAACCGTTTCCTTAAGCGAAGGTAATACAAAATCGTATTACAACCACATTTATAGTTTTAAGGAAATATCAAATGACAAAGAAAATTAAACCATCTGACAATACAGCTAACCAAAAAAATCCGAATACCGGTACGTCTGGGACTAATCGCCAATATGATCAAAAGCATGGCAATCGTAGCAAGCAGAAACACCAGGGAGAAAAATAGTATGAACTTGTTAACTCAACCATCTAACAACGCAGCTCAAGCCAATTTAAACCAGCAGTTTAGATCAAGTACCACTGATGAAATTAGTTCTTTGGTGAATACTATTAATTTTGAAAAACTCAAATGGAAGCTAACAAAATCTACCGAGGCAACTTGGACTGAAGCAATCTGTGAGTTTGCAGAGCTTGAGTATAAAAAATTTCTCACACTGAAAATGCTTTATCCCAAAGTATCATTTGTTCCGAGCAAGCTAGTAGATAAGTTTTGGCACGAACATATATTAGACACAAAGTCTTACGCTGAAGATTGCGATACATTGTTTGGGGCATTTATTCATCATTACCCTTATTTCGGAATTTACGGTGATGAAGATCAGCAAGCGCTACAAACAGCATTTGAAGAGACAATTAAACTATATGAATCTCATTTTGGCTCATATCCAACTGAACAGCTATTTGGCAAGCAAAGCACTGAAGCAGCACGTTGTGATGATCACGCATGTCATGTACCTTCAAGTTGTCGCTGTCGAGTGCCAGGGGCATGTAAATAGAAGAGTTAGTTTTTGGGCCGTTAATTTTATTCTGTTAACGGCCACTTCAGGCTCAGTGTTAAGCTACTACAACTAAACTGATCTTTAAGGATCTGATTTAACTTCTAGGCAATCAACTTCATATTTTTTACAATCTTTAACATAGCGCTCTTTTTCTTTAGATATTTCATCTTTCATTTTTTCTTGATTTTTATCTACAGCCAGTTTAATTAGTTGAATTTCTATACAGTGTTTTTCGAACATTTCTGATGTTAATTTTTTACTAATGTCTTCAAATGAAAGTAGTTTTTGTTCATTAATATTTAACTCTACCAAACGTGATTGTCTTTTTTTTACTAAATCATTTTTTATAGAAGATAACTGTTTACCTTCTTTTTCGTTTTTAAGTTGTTTCTCTTCAAGTTCACAGCCCTTTTTAATTAATTCTTCGATAGCGAAATTCGTTGGTATTTTATACTTTTTAGCGATCTGCAATGCATTTTGATAGACCTCTTTTTTTATTTCTAATGTTGATGTCACATAGCTTTTCTTTCTAATTTCTCTTCTTTGGTATTGATTCCAAGCAGCCCTAGTTTTGTTCATAAATAGAATAAGAGAATCATTGTTTTTGACTCGGCATATATCATCGGTAATTTTGCCAACATCTTCTAGTGAATAGGGTGGATTACCAAAGTTCGAAATAGCGATTCGTTGACCCACATAATTGATTAGCCACGACAGCTTTTTATCATCTAAATCTATCCAGGAAAATAACTTTTCTTTATCCATATATCATCACCTTGAGTAACTCATCAAATTTTATAATTACATGGACTACTAAAATACATGTAAACAACAAGTAGAGTATCATAATTATTACAATACACAATCGTGATTAAATACATGTATTTAAAATTGTAATATTACTTGTATTAGATGCAAATTTAGATAGTATAAAATACAGTATAATTACGTAATATAGCTAAAAATGAATAAAAATAATTTGCCTAAGAGTCTGTCTTGGGGTGCAAGATATACGTTACTAATTTTAACTAGATTAACAAGTGATTTATCTAATTCAACAGTAAGAGATATTACTATTTTACAAATAGCTAATGAATCGTCGCTCTCAGAACGATCGGTTTCAAGCCATATAAAAGAGCTCAAAGAATTAGGACTAATTGGTATTGAAAGAGATCTTATATTTGGAAAAGGGCGAGGCGTAAATACTTACAATCTTTTTGAAAAATTCAAATTGAAACTTAACTTTGGCAGATTAAATAATCTCATCATTAAACGAGTTCTTGCATTTAGTAATATAACCCCTATCCAAAAATTTATTCTGGTTGTTCTAATCAGTGAGGCTGATGATTTTGGCATAGTAAGTGATTTAGGTTTTTCACAACTGATTAAAATGACGGGTATAAGCCGCAACGCACTGAAGACAAATTTAAAAGAAATGCTAAAAGCCGACTTTGTTTATGGATATACCACAGGAGGAAATTTACCTGTTTTTTTAGGAAAGATAAAAGGCGTTTTTTATTTAAACTTTGTTGGTTATAAGCCTCATGAATTAGTACAGTCGAATAACTTTGATAGTACTTTAGAAGTACTTCGACGCTTCAATAAAAATTTTAATTTTATTGATATAGATGTTATTGATTATATTAATACAAGTATCAAATTGAAAAAATATGCAACATCATTAACAGAGCATAGTTGTCATACATTTTTCAGTACAATAATAAGAGTGGTCGATCATCATTCTGGACTTTTATTAACCACAATTAATAATGGGGTGGTTTTTGATGAAAAAGGATTACAAGAGTTTATTTCAAATTTAAGAGAAAACACATTCAAAATAAATATAGGAGGAAATATTGAAAGTGTTAATTATGTAAATTTTAAAAAAAGTATCAAAAATATAAAAGATTCTAACTGGGATGAAATCTATCGTAGTATTAAAACTGAGTTATTTAAAGATCCCAACTTTAATTTTAATTCATCAGATAGTTTAAATGATATACGCAAAGAGTTATACGAAGAAATAATTTATTTAGTTAATTATTATGCGTTTAGGACGTATTTTCAATTAATTTCCCGATCGGATTACCCTCAAAAATTCACTTTTATTCGAGACTATAATTGTTTAGATAAACAAAATAGAACAAACACAAGCATGCCTATGATCTTGTTAGAAACTGGCTTGATGTTACAGCGATGATGTTTTATATAACAATGGCCTAATTTCTAGGGTTAAGCGAGTAGATAAACCTTGGGATGCTGCTGCTATGAATGAAAAAAATGAGAATATAATTCCAGAGTAATCAAATAAAGCGATATTATTAAATTTTACGCCGCTGCCGCCATCTATTTGATCACTACTTAAGCCGGCACGCAAAAGTAATTGTCGGTTATAGTAGTATTAGTTATCTATGATAACGATGCTTGTAACGCTAGTCCCTCTCAAAGGACTAGCATCTTAAAGATGATCTAAAAAATATTAACAGTAAATAAATACTCAAGTTATTCAACCTATGTAGTAAATTAACATAGGTAATAATCATGAATAAAAGACATAAAGAAAATAGCAATTTAATACTGCATAATAAAGATCACTATTGTGGGATCCCATTACAAATTCAAAGGGGAGATCTAATACAGAATTACCTTAAACGAATTGAAGAAACCATACGTCTAGCAGTAAAAGAGCACCATCGAACATTAGCTGTACGAGTTGATTTACATTTACCTGCTGAGGGGACTTTTAACTCTGATGTGATATCTAAGTTCACTGATTCGTTAAATGCTCAGATTGGAGCTGATTCTTCAAATAAACGTAGATTGGACAAAAGAGTTCATCCTTGTACTTTACGGTTTATATGGGTAAAGGAGAAACATCAATCGACACAATTTCATTATCATGTGCTGCTCTTGCTAAATAGGGATAGGTATCACTGCTTAGGTGATTATAAAAACACTGCTGGTAATACGGCTGCTCGCATTAAACGTGCATGGGCTAGTGCATTAAATATATACTTAGGTGACATAGCTGGCTTGGTACATTTTCCTAATAATCCAGAATACACATTAAATTTTTGTTCTGACAATGATCCTAAATCGAGAAGGTTTCAAGGTGAGTTTTTTACTCTTTTTAAACGCGTTAGTTATTTTGCCAAAGCGAAAACGAAACATTATGGTGATGGTAGTAATTCATTTGGTTGTAGTCGTCGGTGATCATAAGTCATTAAGCACTGTAGATATTAGTTAGAGTAAACTTGCTTAGTTTAGTGAAAAAAAATGGAGGGTATGCCTCCATTTGTCAATTAGCAACTAAAATTGATCCACCATTAGCACGCAAAATTGACCCACCCCCTAGTTTTATTTTTTAGTCTTTTTTTGACTTTCTTTAAACCGATAAGAATCGTTTTTAGTTTCAATTATTG